>Ga0207984_1000063_pt1 | contig 58592 bp, 61 predicted proteins | sample ETNtaG_30_FD_185760 | JGI IMG/M metagenome (GOLD analysis project Ga0207984, IMG submission 185760) | Marine microbial and viral communities from oxygen minimum zone, Eastern Pacific Ocean - ETNP201306PF43B (SPAdes) (version 2) | ecosystem: Environmental > Aquatic > Marine > Oceanic ...
TCAGTCTCGAGCATGACGGGCTGTAGCTGTGTCAGAGTCTTTTCCTCGCCGTCCCACTCGATTGACTGAGCACCAATGATTTCATCGTAGCGGTTGGCAAGTTTCTTTGACTCGGTAAAAAGCGGTAAATTTGCTTCACAGAACAGTTCAGCCTCGGCACGGATTGCGCGTAGCTGGACTGTGAATCCTTCTGGTTCAAGTCCTGATGCGAGCAGTCGTTCCTTAAGCTGTTGTTCAGCCGCCTGCGCCGGCTCGCCTACACCCTCGAGGAACTTGTGATAAGTGTCGCGAGCTATCTCGTCCGTCGTGTCAACTGTTGTCGCAATATGCATCCGAGTGCCGACTTCCGAGAGCAGTTCGACCAGGTCTGACCAGCGTTGCAGCCAGTCACTGATTCCATCCTCATCCAGTTCTGTTGTTGCTAGTGATTCATAGTGCGGTGCGTAGTCGTCCCAGCTCCAGTCGAGTATCTCCTCGCTCGTTGCTGGTAGCGCCATAGCGCTCCAGCTGCCGCGTCTATATGAGCCGCACGCGAGGTAGGTAGTGGTAGCGATACCACACTATCGCGAGTGCCATTCCGCCAATCGCGTCGATCACAAAGTGTTGTTTGGCTAGGAAGGTTGAGAGCGTCAGTACAGTCGCGCCAATTAGCATCCAGCGACCGAGTTTCCGGTCGTGCTGCCACACCGCCAGCGTGGCGATGGTCGCGAGTGAGACGTGCAGGCTAGGAAAAGTGTTGAAGGGAGGGTCAATAGTCCATAGCAGCTGGAACAGTGGTTCGAAAGCGCCTGTTTCGAGTCCGTCGCGCGTCATCTTCATTGGTACTAGCAGAAAGATGGCGAACGAAGAGACGATTACCCCAACATAGGTCCAGAAGCCGGTACGGATTTTCTCCTCGGAGAGCGCGAATGCCGGCACAGCGACCATTGGTAGTAGTGGTACGTAGAGTAGAATGCTGACTGGGATGAATGGAATACTGTTGTCGATTGCCGACCACGGTTCGAGGTAGCTGTGACCAAGCGATTCCGCGCGCCACGCTGTCAGGTGGTTGATGAATGCATAGCCCGAATATTCAAAGAGCAGCAGCGCTCCAAGCACCTGTAGCCGCAGTTCCATCCCATTGCGCGATGCCAGCCAGCGTTCGACCGGGTTCATCAGTAGGCAGGAACTATGGGTTTAAGGCTGACACTGCTGCCGAGTGGTCGAGCGAGGCTACGTGAAATTGGATAAATCTAGTTCTTGATTTCAAGTACTTTGAACTTGATATTCCCCATCGAAATTTCCTGCCCTTCCTTGTCCACCAATACTTCAGTTCTGTTTCTATCCCTCGTAATTATAGCTCCACTTTATGAAGAAATTCTTTACCGAGGTTTGGTTCTCGATGTCTTTTTCGAACGATATGGTAAGTGGACGTCCATAATTATTTCATCAATACTTTTTGCTATTGCACATTCACTTAATGAAGAACCGTTGTTTGCTGTGCTGGGTGCCCTTTGGTCTGGATTAGTATATGGTTATTTGAGAATTGAAACTCGGAGTTTATTGCCCGGATTATTACTCCATGCGGTCTGGAATCTTCATATCGTATTATTCTTGTCCTAGATCTCCTTAACGACATAGTTGTCGTCTAGTTCGTAGCCAAGCTTGCGGTAATATTCCAGTGTTCCAACGCCATGGGTGACGCGTAGACGTCCAAAATCACTGGACATGTCCTCGGCGATTCCCATCAGCCGTGTACCGAGCCCGCGATGCTGGATACCGCTGTCTTCTGAGCTTAGCCGGGCGGCCTGGCCGGTGACTTTCAACTCACGTACAGTTGCCTGCTCATCGTGCCGTAGGCGCAAGTAGGCGAGTAGTTTGCGCCCTGCTTCGAGTGAAACAAAATACTCGGTGCCTCCGCTCGCCTCGTACTTGCGTGTCCGCAGCTCCGCGTCGGCGGGATCGATGCGTGCGCGCCACACTTCGCGGCAGTTGATGCAGGCGCAGCGCTTGCCACGTCGCTTCAGTTCGCGACGTGCATACTGTCGCAGGTTGGAGTTCATCACGCCGGCAATAATCTGATGCTTTGGGATATCGCGCTGGATGCGCTGGATGCGGACCCATGGTGGCACCATTTCCTTCAGGTCAGCGACGACATTGGCTGCAGTCTCAGTATCGTACGGCACCCAGTTACCCGGGTTGGCCGCTAGCGGCGCGCCTTTGACCAGCAGTGTTGGGTAGAGTTTGAGCATGTCGGGTTGGAAATCAGCTTCATTGAAGAGCCGAGCGAAGTCGCGTCTGTCCTTCTCAGGTGACATGCCTGGAAGGCCGGGCATCAGGTGATAGACTACTTTCAGGCCGGCTCGCTTAAGCCTCCGTGTCGCTGCAATTACATCATCAACTGACTGTTGCCGGTTGAGTTTGTCGAGCACCGCGTCGTCTAGGCACTGGACACCAATTTCGACACGTGTAGCCCCCTGTCGCCGCATCTGATGCACGGCCCAGTCACTACATTCAGTCGGACGTGTTTCCATAGTCAGTGCTACGCAGCGATGAGGTGCTGTACCGTTGGCAGCCAGTGCTGCGTCGAGTGACCCACTCACTGAACCGTTCAGGGTGCGGAAGGCACCACGCAGGAATTCGTCCTGATATTCGGGTTCGCGGGCGGTGAAGGTGCCGCCCATGATGATTAGCTCCACTTTGTCTGTCGGGTGGCCGTTGCGAGCATATTGTTCAAGCCGACCTGCCACTTGAGTTTCCGGGTTGTAGCTATGTCGTGCCCCACGCCGTGCCGCCGGCTCGTGGCCTGTGTATGATTGCGGAGCTTCATTTACAGGTCCGCCTGGACAGTAGGTACAGGTACCGTGGGGGCAGGGTGCAGGTGAAGTCATAATCGCCACAGGGGCAACGCCGGCGGAGGTGCGCATCGGCTTGACCCGTAATAGTATTGCCAACTCAGGCTCTGCATTCGTGTCCAGCTGTGCCAGTAATTCGTTGTTGGCCGGTAGGCCTTTCGAGTTGCTGGAACGAGCTACATCCAGCTTGATGCGCTCAACGGCGTCACGTGACTGCGGGCGCTCTTCCAGCAGCCGTTCCACCACACGTGCGGCAACGCTCACGTTCGCGCCAGTACAGCGTCAGTATAACGCCTTCGCGGAGTGCGTCAGCTCCTCAGAACCAGAGCGCGTTACCAGCAAATCATCCTCAATTCGAATACCTCCCTGTCGTGGGAAGTAGAGCCCCGGTTCGATAGTTACAGTCATCCCTTGTTGTAGGACTGTTTTCTGCCCATAGGTAATCGATGGCCATTCATGTATTTCATGGCCGAAACCATGACCCGTTCCATGGACGAAATGCTTGCCGACTCCCTTACTGCCAAGAAAGTTACGTCCTGCGCCATCCACATCTTGTGCTACAGCCCCGTGGCGCAGTGCATTTTGTGAACGCTGGTTCGCTTCTAACACCATAGCATATCGCCGTCTCCATTTCGGAGCTGGGTTGCCGCCGACGAAATAAGTGCGTGTAATATCGGAGCAGTATCCTTTCCAGAAAACTCCGAAATCGCAAATGACGGGATCGCCGTCGCGTAATCGCCGTTGGCCAGGTGAGTGGTGCGAGAATGCAGCGTTAGAACCAGAGGCAATTATAGTGGTGAAGGAGGTCTCTTGAACTCCACGTCGCCGCAGGAAGTAGTCAATCTCGGCAGCTACCTCGTACTCCGCCAGTTCTGTACCTGCTTCACACAGCTCATGTGCAAATCTCTGCCCGGCATCCGCGTGTCTGACTGCAATACGAATGCGCTCCAGTTCATCGGGTGCTTTGCAGGCGCGCAGGTCGCGTACTGCGGTCGAATTTTGAACCGAAATACCGCGCTGGAGCCGCAATGAATGGTCGGTCAGAACACTTTTCGCTTCTTTTTCTTCGAGTAGCGCTTTCAGCGCTGCTTTGGCTGACGTGTGTTCCGCACCGACGTCTGGGTAACCTGACCATAGTCGCAAGTCCTTCACTCCAGCTTCTTTCTGGCAGCGGTGTCCTTCAAGTGAAGAAGTTATCCCGATTGGTACTCCGCGTTGTGGTACGACGACGTAATTCAGCGTGGAGCCAGGGGGCGAGCCAGGCGGTGATTCAGCTGATGCAAGCCAGCGCGTATTGGCAGCAGCCACAGCGACAAATGCGTCCGCGTCTGCTTCACGCAACGCGCGTCGTACTCCAGCCCACCGTCGCCGATAATTAATTTGCATTTTCTTTTCCCAGTGACTGCACTAATAGAACTCCTGGTATGGCGTTACCGCTCCACAGTAGAAAGGTGACGGGCCAGTAGCCCTGCAGTATGAAGAGCATACCCACAGTACCCAGTGCCAAGTAGAGCATTGCTAGGTAGAGTTTTAGCAGCACTCAAGAACCTCCGTTACCAATTCGTCCGGCAGCTGAGGTGAGCCTGACAGTGTCGCCAGCAACAGCAGTATGGCCACTGGAGTTAGTTGCATTAACAAATCGTCGTCAAGCCATTTTATGCTTGGCAACTCAACTGCCACCATTACGACTGCGGCGATTAGTGCATAACCAAATGCGGGGCCAGAAAAGCCACTTGCTATCCCGAATATAGAGATGTAAATCAGGAACGCCATTATGGTGCCACATGCAAGCGTCTGCTGGTGTGATAGTCGTGATTTCAGTTCACCCAGTAATGGGTCAGTATAAGCTGCAGCAATGATAGTTGCTATTACCACCGCTTGACCAACACCAAGATATTCATGTGCCGCCAGCAGTATGGTTGCGCCGCTAGAGAACCAGAGGAAACCGGCAATACGGCGCTGCTCATAGTCGCGGATGCCAGGCATTTTGCGGGAGGAGCGTAGACGCATAGCATCAACTGTGGCGGTGGCGAACCAGAAACCAGCTGCGAAGACAAACCGCTCAATTCCAAATAGTGTTGATGGTAGTAGGAAGTAGACTACGTAGCACGCCCCCATGGTGTGATTGAAGCGGCGGTAGATGTGTTGGTTCATCAGCTCAGAAACCTCCACACTTCCGGTTGTATTGGCAGGTCATCCTGTTCCAGTTCCATCTCGACGCCGAGGTCCACTACCGGCCATGGGCTGCTGTCGAGAAAGGGCTGCACATCCTCGATGGCAAGCGTAAGCGAGCCGTAGCGATAGTGCATAGGTACAACTACGCGAGGCGCGACCGCCTGCGCTACGCGCCACGCCATTGCGGCGTCGATAGTGAAAACACCACCCACTGGGAGAAACAGTAGATCACACCCCTGCATCAGGTCTATTTGTTCAGTAGGGTAGTGGCCTAGGTCAGCAGCATGGAGGAAGGAGATGCCCTGCATCTCGAACTTAAACATGACTATGCTGCCACGCTTTGCGCCCTGCTCATCATCGTGGAATGCCTGTATGCCTCGAATGGCGTGGCCCTGGAACTGATGCGATCCTGTAGTGTCGATGACTCGACTGCGTAGGCCACGCACATTCCGTACTTGATTGTGGTCGAAATGATCATGACTGACCAGTATAAGGTCGGCGCTAGCAATTGGTGGCGGCAGTCCTATTGAGCGGCCATCGTGTGGGTCAATGACCAGCGTGACGTCGGATTGCAGCTCGAAGCAAGCATGACCGTGCCAGCGCAGAATCATCCGCCCCGAAGCGGGACGCGCTTAAAAGCGTCAGATGTGGATGTCGATATTCAGGAACTGCGCCATTTCCTTGTAGCGGCTGCGGATTGTAACTTCAGTGAGGTCTGCGGCGCGCGCGACGTCTTTCTGCTTGCGCCGTTCGTTGTTAATGATCGAGGCAATATAGACTGAAGCTGCCGCGAGTGATATTGGCACTGAATTAGTGAGTGGTACATCCTGAGCAGCGCGTAGCAGGTCGCGGGCGGTGCCTTCGACCTTTGGTGTCAACTCCAGCTTAGAGCAGATGCGCGGCAGATAATCCTCAGGCAGGGGAGGCATTGAGTGCATTTTCAGGGCTTTAACCATCACTTGGTAAGTTCGCGAAATTTCCTTGCGTGAATAACGGCTGTGACGGCTAATCTCAGTCAGTGTGCGTGGCACACCTTCCTGCCGGCAGGCTGCATATAGTGCAGCACAGGCCACCATTTCGATTGCGCGACCTGAGAGCGACTGCTCCTGGATTGCGCGACGATAGATGAATGCAGCTGTTTCTTGGATGCGTCGCGGCAGTTTCAAGTTGGTAGCTACCGCTTGCATCTCGCGCATCGCAACTGCCATGTTGCGCTCAGCTGACTTGGAGGCTCGGGCGCGGCGTTGCCATTTTCGCATGCGGAACAGCATAGACTGGTTCCGGTTGGAGATGGAACGGCCGTAGTAATCGCGGTTTGTAGGTGAAATTTCGGTTGAAAGTCCTTTGTCGGGCAGAGTAGTTGACATTGGCGGTCCTGCCCGCGCGAGGGCGTTCTCCTGCTGCATATCGAAAGCGCGCCATTCTGGACCAGGGTCGACAATGTTCTCCTCTAGCACCAATCCGCAGTCGGCACAGACTACTTCAGCGTGGTCGTAGTCCCGTTTTAAATGTCCACTGCCACATTCCGAACAGGTAAGTATATCTTCTACTTTTTCGCCCTTCTTTTTTGTTTTTGTCGCCATTCAAACACCTCCATATCCACAGTAACCGGGGCCCGGGCGGATTTGGGCGAGTATAAAAGCCTTTGGGCAAGCCTATATTCGGCAATAAGTGTATTTTTTGACACTATCATTCAATTATCAAGGTCAATTTTTATATGATTGTCTGAGTTTCTCGGCATACGCCGAACATTACAATTTTTGTATATGGACTTCAGTAGCTTGCGGAGCTGCCGCTTGATTGATATTGCAGTGACGACCTCGCTAGACTAATCTTTCCATCACGACAGCGTCGCCACCGTCCTGATAATAACACGGCAGCAAATCTACGCTGGAAAAGCCGAGGTGACGGTAAAACTTGACTGCGGCTGAATCGACCCGTGCCTCGAGGGCAACGCGTTTGCAACCACGCTTGCGTCCAGCCGCCATTAGCATTTCGAGTAGTTTGCGTCCGTGCCCCTGACGTTGCACCTCCGGTGCGAGGACTAGAATCAGTACTCGCAACTTATTTCCTGGCAGCAGTGCACCGCACGCCGCTCCGACAATAATTCCACCGCGCCGCGCTATTGCGAAGCCGTCAGGCCACTGCGACTGAATTTTTAGAAATACTTCTGGTTTGTAGCTCTCATCTAGATTTGCCGTTAGGAACCGCATAAGCTCATCCAGCTCCTCCGGCTGGAAAAGAAGGTACTTCATGCAGCGATACGGAGCTTACCTTCCTGACTCCAGCTGGCGATGGTAAGATCCTCGCTGAAGCTGGCAGCACCCTTTCCTTGTGATGAGAAAAGGAAGTAGAAGGCCTTCAGGTCATCTGCATCTCCGTTGTCAACCCATTCTGAAAGCCGATAAGGTGGCATCCAGAGGAAATATCCGTTGGCGAGATCAGCCGTAATTACTGTTAGGTTCCCATTGGATAGTGGCACCAAAGCGTTGACCCAGGCATGCCCCCCCCAATCCTGCAGGCCGTCTGCTGAGCGAGGAATCATCCCTAGTTCCATCCAGGCCGGGATACCGGCCGCACGCGATAACGAAGTGAAGAGCAGTCCTAGATCGTCGCAATCGCCATAGCCGTGCGCTAGCGTTTGCTGGCAGCTGCGTGGCGTTGCCCCTAGCACATAATCGAAATTTTCCATGATGTAATCGAAGATGTTACGCAGTATCCATAGTACGTTCCCATCGCTCCCATCAGCGAGCTCGGCAGCGAGCGTTTGGACCTGCGGGTCAGATGGCTCGATTTTCCATTCATCTTGCAAGAAAGCATCCCAATTTGCAGGGATTTCTTCGACCGTGCCAGAGTCATCTGGTGTCAGCTGACTGAGAATGGTATTGACTCGTACTTGGTAGATAACACTGATATCAACCCTCTCATCACCTGTCAGCGTACCTTCCCAAACCATTTTGCCGGAACGTGAGTCGGGAGTGGGGGTTGCTTCCAACGACTGTAGTTCCTGCCAGTCACTCCCGACACCCTGTGGCCCGCTGGGACGATGACCTGGCTCGCTCAGTGCCAGTCTCCAGTTGGCTGAGTTTGGCTGGTCGTCTGATTCGTTTGTTGTACCTCGGTCATCTACAGGTTCTCCTAGAAAAATAGTGAAATTACGTATCATAGTCATTGTGATTGTTTCCGGCACTTCGTAGTAAGACGTTGAAAGCTCGCCAAACATATCGTCAAGCTGTTGCAGGTATGGCTGTGCTTGCGGTAGCGAAAGTAGCGCCGCAACCAACAAGATTGCCAGCAGTGGTTTCAGCCATTTTGGAGTACGTAGTTGTTGAGAGGGTACGTAGGGCGTCACGACCGATTGCTGTGTCGGAGTATCAGCTCTAAGGGATTGCTGTAAATTGGTAGCTGCACCGCAGTTAGGGCAGCCAGCATCGCTAGCCTGAAGCACGAATCCGCAGTAGTTGCACTGCTCCATTGCTGATATCAACTCCGCGTGCTATTAGAGGGTAAGCGAGCGCGCGATTCGAAATTCGTTGATTAGAATTAGGGAGAGCCCGGCCGCTAGCGTATATGCACCATTCTGGAGGCCGGTGGCGGTAGAGATTTCTACGACCAAAATCGCGAGGATTCCACCTAGCATGACGCCCCAGCGTGAGATTTGCAATGCATTACTGTCTTCGGCGTCGAAATAGCGTATCAGCCCGGCTGCCGACTGGAAGCCTTGCGTCTTCTTCTCCTTCGCCATGTGCGGCTCGACCTGTGGCGATTATTTAAGCCTTGAGAACCTTTTAATCAGGGACTCTGTCGCCGCGTCCATGCACTGTCGTATGTGTATTGATGTCCACGGATTGACACCGACTCGGCTCAATGAACCGGAGACTGCAGAATATCTTGTTTCACATTGTTACGATGGAGACCTCAAGCATAAACGCTCAGAAGATGATGGGCTGCTGCAGCCAATGTGTGCCCCCTGTCTGGAACGGCTGTTAGAGAACTCGGACATCCACATCTTTAGCGCTTATCGACTCGAAAAACTTGAACTTGAGGAAAAACAATGAGCTTCTTCCGCGGTCTGGCTGGTTTCCTTTCATGGGGTCTCTGTTTGGTACTGGCCGGCATCTCGGTAATTATAGCACTAATACTTTATCTGCTTGACCAAGGACTGTCTTTCATTGAAATTAATTCAGGTGCCGATTTTACCCTGTATATTGGTATTGCCAGTGGTGCAGCTTGTCTCTTCACAATCCTAGGATTCGCGCTGTTGATGGGATTGACACGAGACAATGATGATGATTGATCCGAACACACGTTACCTGTTGCGCCGGAGGATGGAGGTAGTACCTCGAGCGATACGTAAGCATGTACCACCTGGGAGGACGCTTGAAGCTGGGGCAGGGTCTGGCTGGATGAGCCTCGCTGTAGCAAGCATGGGGCATGATGTAGTGGCACTCGACAATCATGAAAGTTATTTCCCGTTTATTCGTCGTCAAGCACGGCGAATGAAATCTAATATAGAACTCATCGAGGGTGATGCAATGTCGCTGCCTTTCGCGGATTGTGAGTTCGATGTAGCAATGAGCGTCGCTGTACTTGAACATCTTCCAGATCCTAGACAGGGTGCGGCAGAATTGAGACGCGTCGTCCGACCGGGAGGTCATCTCGTTATTGGGATGCCAAACTGGCATAGTCAGTATATGCTACTGAAAAAAATGGAAATGTGGCTTGGCGGAGAGATAGACTATAACACTCGTATTCACACTGCACATTCGTACATCTCTATCCGCGAGATGTTCCGTCCTTATGGCTTCGAAGAACTTTGCGCGCTTCCTATTGCTCCTTTTTCAATACCACCATCCTTGCTCAAATTACTACCTGGTTCACACAGTATTGAGCGCCTAATCCTAATGGCAGAGAGGGGGCTTGCTGGCCGTCTGGCTTGGCTGGGCCAGCACGTTTTGTTCATATTCCAGAGAAGCGCAGAGTAGCATCACTGTCACAAGTAAAACGTGAATCATTTTTCTTCCTTCCACTTGATGTTGCATCCTATTGCTGCCATCTGCGGTTCTGCAGCAGGCTTTCCAGCGAGTACGGCATCGATGGCATCACGCAAATCTTGACACTGCACATTCTCTGGCTCCTTCCAGTTGTCATCGAGGCGCCCGCGGTAGGCGAGCTCCCTTTCAGGCCCGTAAAGAAAGAAATCTGGCGTGCACGCCGCACCATAGGCTTGCGCGACAGCCTGCGATTCATCGTATAGGTACGGGAAGGGATATCCCTTCTCACGAGCACGCTGCGCCATCTTTCCCGGCGCGTCATCAGGAAAATTGTCGACGTCATTCGCACTAATTGCTACGAAGTCCACTTTATTTTGGAATTGGCGTGCCAGTGCAATGATGCGATCTTCGACTGCCTGTGCATAGGGGCAATGGTTGCAAGTAAAGACGACAACCATAGCTTCTTCCCGGAAATCGTCAAGCGCCCATTTGCGATTGGTATCCGGCTCCGGTAGCACGAAGTCGGGTGCTGGTGTACCGAGGGCTGGCATAGTGGATTCAGTTAGGACCATGCTACGCGAAAGCACGGCAGCAATAATGGCTGTGGCTTCCTAATGGAGCACTATCTCTATAATGTCCCCCGAATGCGCCGCCGCATGGAGGTCCCGCGCACTATCTTTCGTGCCTACGATATCCGCGGCATCTATGGCGGCGAGCTGACGCTCGCGACCGCTGAACGGGTCGGCGCGACATTTGCAGCCTACCATGCCAGCAAGGGCACATCCGGCCGCATTTGCATTGGGCGCGACGCGCGCACTAGCTCGCCCGACCTCGAGGCGGCGGTAATTGCGGGGCTGCGCAGCGGCGGCTGCGACGTCGAGTCGGTGGGGATGGTCCCGATTCCAGTCGCTAACTGGTGGACCTGGCGCGGTGATTTCGCCGGTGGCGTATACATCACTGCCAGTCATAATCCAGCTGAATACAACGGTATTCGTTTCAGGCATCCTGATGGCACTGGCTTTACTGATGGTAATACAGAGGTGCGCGACCTATTTTTCGCTGGCGCCCCCCCATCGTCAGCGGTCGAGGGCGATCTGTCGCACGTGCCGGAGGAGGAGGTGCTGGAGCTCTTTGCGACTTTCGCCGCCGAGCGCATAGGCTCTCTTGAAGGGATGAAAATTGCCCTCGATCCCGGCAACGGCGTTGGCGGCGTTATTTTGGAGTCGCTCTTCCAACGCTTTGGCGCCACAACCGAAATCATCAATGGCGAGCCGGACGGCAGCTTCCCGAATCGTCCTTCGGAACCGGCGCCGAAAAACATTGGCGCGCTGATGAGCCTGGTTGCCGAGGGCGATTTCGATTGTGGTATTGCCTTCGACGGCGACTGTGACCGTTGCGTCTTTGTTGATGATCTTGGACGTGCGGTGCAGACCGAGAAAATAGGCATCATCCTGGCACGCGAACTGCTGAAGCTTCGCCGAGGGCCGGTGTTGGCGAACGTTCCCTGCTCAATGGTTCTGGAGGATGAAATCCCGAAACTGGGTGCCAAGCTAGTCTGGATAAGGGTCGGCGACGTTTTCGTTTGCGAGGAGCTGAAAAAGCATGACGCGGTTCTTGCGCTCGAGATTTCAGCACATCTTTTTGCACCGGACCTGACGGAGTTCCTGTTTGATGACCCGCTAATAATCTCGCTCAAGGTGGCGGAGCTCCTGCACGGTTCTGGCCGTACGCTCGCCGCGTTGGCAGACGAGATTCCGTCGCTGCCGTACGAGGAACTGAAATTTACTTGCCCCGACGAGATAAAATTTGACCTGAATACGGCGCTGCAGGCAGACTTCACACAGCGCGGATATAGGGTTGAGACTATCGATGGTGTCAAGGTATGGCTTGATGATGGATGGGTGTTGCTGCGTCCTTCCAACACGCAGCCGGTGATGCGCATGTTTGTCGAGGCGCGTACACCGGAACGGATGTTAGAAATCAAAGCTGAGTTCATCAAGGAATACGAAAAAACACTGGCATCCCTCTCAGGCTGATTTTAAATAGCGGGGGATGTGCGAGCTGGCGTGGAGCTGGTACCGTTCCAGATTGCATTGATTGCACTGGCTAGTGGATTGATTGCTGGGGTCGCCTACAAGGCACGTGTCCTCGACTTGGTCGGGACCATCTTGGCGTTCCTAATCTGTTTTATTTCTGGTACAATGGGCCACTGGAGCTGGTTGTTGATACTGCTAATATTTGTTGGTGGCTCATTCCTCGCGACACGCTTTGGCTTCCACTACAAACAACAATTAGGGGTTGAAGAATCAGAAGATGGTATGCGCGGTGGCGCCAACGTGCTTTCTAACGGCACCATCCCGGCGCTGGTGGCCATGACTTATGGCATAGGATGGCTAGATGACGAGCAAGCGCTAGTTGCCTTCACTACTGCGCTGGCGGTTGCAGCTGCCGACACACTAGCAAGCGAAATCGGTGTGCTGGCCCCGGCACCAGTCCTGATTATCAACCCCCGTATCAGGGTTGCACCAGGCACAGATGGTGGAATATCGGCAATTGGCTCGCTGGCAGCAGCGCTTTCGGCACTCAGTATGAGTATGATTTCGCTCGCTGTGTTTGTTATCATAGGCTGGCCGGATGGTTTTGAGTGGAAGCAGGCAGGAAATTTTGACTTCCTACTGCTTTTATTGCCTGCTGGCCTAGGTTTTGTCGGCTGCCAACTCGATTCAATACTAGGTGCGACTGCTGAAAAGCGTGGTTGGCTCGGTAATGCCGGTGTAAATTTCGTTGCAATCGGCACAAGTGCCCTAATTTCACTACAATTATTGGAGTTTTTACGAAATTAAACTCTTTTTTTACCAAAAAGTGTTAATTTTTTATATTATATCCTAGGATGAGGCCCTATGATGTCAGGCAATACTCCTGTGCTTATCCTCAAGGAAGGCACACAGCGCGATACCGGCCGACAGGCAACACACAATAATATCGCAGCCGCCAAGGCGATAGCCGAGGCGGTACGCAGCACTCTAGGTCCGAAGGGAATGGACAAGATGATGGTAGATTCAATGGGTGACGTTGTAATTACCAACGACGGTGTAACGATTCTAAAGGAAATTGAAGTCGAGCACCCGGCCGCTAAGATGATTGTTGAGGTCGCCAAGACGCAGGATTCTGAGTGCGGCGACGGTACTACTACTGCAGTCATCCTTGCAGGTGAGTTGCTCAAGAATGCTGAGGAACTGCTGAATCAAGGTGTTCATGCCACTGCCATTGGCAACGGCTATCGCCGGGCCGCAACAGAGGCTGAAACTGTGATGCTGAAGTATGCACGCCCCATCCGGCGTAACGAGACTTCCAAACTCCGAGCGGTGGCAATTACTGCGATGACCGGCAAGTCATCTGAGGCCATGGCAGGCTTCCTGGCCGATATTACTGTAAGCGCCGTTCGGTCGGTTGCTGAGGGACAGGGTAGCAACACTACGGCTGATCGCGATGACATTAAGATCCAAAAAAAGCAGGGCGGCTCTATCAGTGATACTGAGCTGATAACTGGAATTATTTTAGACAAGGAGCCGGTACACACAGGTATGCCTCGGTGTATCGAGAAAGCTAAGGTGGCATTAGTTGATGCCGCGTTCGAAATTCGGAAGACCGAGTTTGACGCCAAGATTCAGATTAATGACCCGGCACAGGTGCAAGCGTTCTTGGATCAGGAAGAGGACACCATTCGCAATCTCGTTGCGAAGGTAAAAAAGGCGGGTGCAACAGTTGTTATTTGTCAAAAAGGCATTGATGACCTAGCACAGCACTTCATGTCTCGTCAGGGTATTATGGCCATCCGACGCGCCAAGAAATCTGATATGGAAGCGCTAGCACGCGCGACCGGAGGCAGCATAGTCTCGAGTATTGATTCCATCAGCAGTGCAGATCTGGGCGCAGCCGGTCTCGTAGAGGTGCGTAAGATTGGCGACGACGATATGACTTTCATCACTAACTGCAGCAATCCCAAGTCAGTATCGATATTAGTCCGTGGTGGCACCGAGCACGTCATCGACGAAATCGAGCGCAACCTCGAGGACGCGATTGGTGTCGTGTCACTAGTAGTCGAAGACGGTCGCATGGTAACCGGTGGCGGCGCAGCTGAAATAGAGCTCGCGCTGAAGTTGCGCAAGTTCGCCCCACGCGTCGGCGGCCGCGAACAGCTCGCGATTGAAGCGTTTGCGGACGCGATTGAAATCGTGCCACGCACATTGGCCGAGAACGCTGGGTTGGACGTCATCGACACACTGATGGCACTACGCAAAGCACACACCCGCAAAGGACGCAACCCCCACGCTGGCCTAGATGTCTTCAGTGGTTCAGTTGTCAACATGCGCTCGCGCAACGTGATGGAACCGCTACGTGTCAAGACGCAGGCAATCTCATCGGCAACCGATGTTTCCAGCATGATTTTGCGCATCGATGATATCATCGCCTCCAAGGCGCCTGAAGAAATGCCCGGTCCTCCTGGTGGTGGAGATATGGGTGGCGGCATGCCACCGATGTAAGTTCGGCATACGATTTAATACGAGTAAAATGGGTCAGCTAGACTAGGGTCAATACCCAAAGTCTTCATGGCTTTGGTTACGTCTTTTACGGGGAACTTGCCGGACTGAGCGAGTGCATTCAAGGCAGCCACGGCAATATGCTCACTACTAATCTCGAAAAAGCTACGTAGCTGCTTACGAGCATCGCTGCGTCCAAAACCGTCAGTGCCGAGTGTGATGTAGGTGCCGGGTACCCACTTACTGACCATGTCCGGAACTGCACGCATGAAGTCAGTCGTGGCGACAGTTGGTAATCCACGCTTGCCCAATTTCTGCTGGATGAATGGCAATTTTTCTTTCTCTTCGGGGTGCAGCCAGTTCCATCGTTCACAATTCATCGCGTCACGCCGCAGGCCGCCGTAGCTGGTAACTGACCATATTTCAGCCGCGACGCCGAATTGTCCTTTCAGGATGTCAGCTGCACGTAGCACCTGTTGCATAATTGAGCCACTGCCGAAGAGGCGCACCTGAGGTTTCTTGGGCTTGTGAAAGCAGTAGATTCCCTGTATGATGCCGTGTTCTGCACGAGATGGTTTGGGCGGCATTGGATAATTTTCGTTGTAGAGTGTTAGGTAGTATAGCAAATCTTCATCATCATCAATCATGCGACGTAATCCTTCGCGCACTATAACTGCAATCTCATACGCGAATGCAGGATCATACGTAAGGCAGCACGGCACAGTTGTGGCGACCAGAAGCGAATGACCGTCCTGGTGCTGCAGTCCCTCGCCGTTGAGCGTCGTGCGGCCGGCGGTCGCGCCGAGCAGGAATCCCTTGGCGCGCGAATCGGCTGCACACCATATGGCGTCCCCGACGCGTTGGAAGCCAAACATAGAGTAGAAAATGTAGAATGGAATAGTGTGCTCGCCAAAACTGGAGTAAGTAGTGCCAGCGGCTGTGAAGGAACTCATCGCACCTGCCTCGGAGATACCCTCCTCCATAATCTGTCCGTCATCAGCCTCAATATACGATAGCAGCAATTCAGCGTCTACTGGCGTGTAGTCCTGCCCGAGAGCATTATAAATTTTGAACTCCGTGAAGAGTGCTTCCATGCCGAAGGTGCGCGCTTCATCAGGCACGATTGGGACAATGCGTTTACCAAATTCCCCGGACAGCATTAGGTTACGCATCATTCGTACGAATGCCATTGTTGTCGAAACTTCCTGCTTGCCACTCCCTTCGTCAAATTCTTCGTATGCATCTCGCTTTGGAAGAGCGATAGTTGTCGTGGCGCGCCTGCGCTGTGGCATGTAGCCGCCGAGTTCATCGCGATGAGATAGCAGGTATTGCACCTCCTCGCTGTCATCCGATGGTAGATAGTAGGGAAATCCATCTAGCTTCGCGTCGGCAATTGGCAGCTCAAGCAGGTCTCGGAAAAATTTCAAGTCTGGTGACTCGAGCGCCTTTTTCTGGTGGGTAATGTTGCGTGCTTCGAAGCCGCCGCCGAGAGCCCATCCTTTTACAGTTTTTGCCAAAATGGCAGTCGGCGCACCCTCGTGTTCAATCGCCGTTCGGTAGGCCGAGTAGAGCTTCTGCGCGTCGTGACCACCGCGCCGCATGCGTGTCAGCTTATCATCGGGAATACCCGCTACCATATGCTGGAGTTCTGGCCCAAAGAACTGCTCGCGAATAACGCTGGCAGATTCAATTGCGAGTCGCTGATAATCGCCATCAAGCGTTTCTTCCATGCGTGCTAGCAGAAGTCCGTCGCCATCACGTGCTAGCAGCGGATCCCAGTCGCTTCCCCAAATGACCTTGATAACATTCCAGCCAGCACCTAGAAATTTTGCTTCAAGCTCCTGGATAATCTTGCCATTGCCACGCACGGGTCCGTCGAGTCGCTGTAGGTTGCAGTTGACGACAAAAATGAGATTATCCAGCTTCTCTCGCGCAGCCAGTGTCAGCGCATGCAGCGTTTCCGGCTCATCACACTCCCCATCACCTGGAAAGGCCCAAACGCGTGACTTACTAGTATCAGTAATTCCACGCGCATGAAGATAGCGGTTGAAGCGTGCTTGGTAGATGGCGTTAGTTGGTCCGAGCCCCATCGAAACGGTTGGAAATTCCCAGAAATCCGGCATCAAACGTGGATGTGGATATGACGAGAGTCCACCGCCGGCAACCTCACGGCGAAAGTGGTCCATTTGCGATTCACTTAATCGCCCTTCGAGAAAGGCACGCGAATAGATGCCGGGTGAGGCATGGCCTTGGAAATAGACCAAGTCACCCGCCCCATTTTCCTTGCCGCGGAAAAAATGGTTGAATCCAATCTCGTAGAGGCTCGCCGCTGAGGCATAGGTGGAGATATGACCGCCGATACCTGCGTTGACCTTATTGGCGCGTGAGACCATCATCGCTGCGTTCCAGCGGATGATGCGCCGGATACGTCGCTCAATTCCTTCATCACCTGGATATGATAGGTCGGCATTGGCGGGAATGGTGTTGACGTAGGGCGTATTCAGCACCTCTGGAATTGCAACACCCTGTGCTTGTGCAGCTTCAAGCAGCCTGTAGAGCAGGTTTCGTGCGTGGTTGCTGCCACCCTCCGCAACTACTGCTTCCAGCGACTCAATCCATTCACGTGTTTCTTGAGGGTCGCGGTCGGGCAACTGTTGCGTGAAGTCTCTACGCATCAGAACTTTGAGCGACGGTAGTGCAGTTAAAAGCGTTAGTCGTTGAAGAGAAGCGCCAGTCGCCGAAGCTCGCGCGGCTGTTTTAGACGTTGATGATATGTGTAGGCAACCAGTAGCGGGAATGCCAATGACGCTTCACCCCAGACCATTATTTCCTCAATTTCGCGGTCATTTTTGCCCCAAGAAATTGCCTCGCGTAGTGTTGAACCCGATAGGCCACCATCGCGCATGTCAGCGACTGAAAGCTGGATGCCGAAGCGATGTCGGCTCGGTGTATGTCCAAGCATCTCCGCCATAACAACGGCGTCCTGCGCATAGTTTTTTGGGACGCCGCCACCGACAATCAGCAGCCCAGTCTCACCGGCAGACGCCTTGAGCTCGGCCAGTTCGTGGAAGTCTCGAATACTATCGATTCCGACACTCTGCTCCAACCCTCGTTGTGCCTGTTGCATCACCAATCCTACACCCACCGAGCAGTCATTGAGCGCTGGGACAAAAATGGGGACGTCCATTTCAAAGGCAGCCTGTAGAACCGAGTCCTGCACCCCTTCCGTCCTTGTAAGCCAGCGACCACATGCATTGAGAAAAGTACGACTAGAGTAGCGCCCCGGTTCTAGACCGTCGGCAATTGTGCTGTAGGTGTAGTCAACCTGCCGCAGTGCCAACTCGTCGAGTAGGTGATCATATACTCTGTCGATTAGCAGGTCTTGCAATTCTGCGTCATCTTGTGTTGGTTGACAATGGTAGTGGTAGTGCCCCAGTGCCTCGAGCATGTCCTGTTCGAATAGTGCACCGGTGCAGACCAGTATATCTACCAGTCCGTTACGGATGCCGTCGATGACTACTTGCCGCATCCCTGCACTGAATAGGCTGCCCGCGAGCGACCAGATGATGCCCAGTTCCTCGTAGGTCATGCGCTCATATAGTACAGCCGCCTCGCCCAGCTGTCGTCCTTGGAAGCTGCCAGCGCGCATCGTTTCGAGTAATGATACAGCGCCGGGATGTTCACTAATTTTGAACTGGCGAACAGGCTCGTGGAGTAGTTCTTCGCGACGTTCTAGCTGGGCCTTAGTGAATTTAACCATCGGCATTGGAGGCGGGATAACACGCCGTTCTGGCATTATTTCTACAGCAGCTTTGCTCATTCTGCCGGCTGCAGTTCTAGTTTGTGGCCGCCACGTGGTCGCAGTACTTTGCCACCATTGTTGTGGATGCGCTCGATGAGTTCACGGTCGTTAGTCGCCACTACCGCACCGCGCCGCGCGGCCTCAACGAGCACCGAATCTACATCACCCAGCCCAAGGTTGATGATGGATAGGTTTTGGCAGAGCTCTGTTGCAGATTTTGCATCAGGTGTCCCAAGGACCTCAAGCTCATCTAGAACGCAGGTAACAATTCGGATATCGGCGTCGGGCAGTGCCTTAAGAATCGCTTCGCGAAAGTCTGGTCCGCCAGCAAAGGGCCAGAGGAGAATGTTTGTGTCGGGGAAGACAAGAGTCATGTTTGTAGGATTCCATGGCCGATAAGGTGCCAGCGCCCTTCGATGCGTCGGCTAATGGCAATGCGCTGCCCGGCGGGTGCGCAAACTGGCAATTTGAGCACAGCGTCAACTCGTGAGTTCTTTACCTGTGTTGGGAGGCCAACTGTGGTCGAGGTGCCGACGGTAAGCATCAGTGGTTCTTTGGTGCGCAGTGCCTCGACAGGCTGGCTGCCACGGGTTCCGACGGCATTGTCGAGCAATTGCACTTCCATACTGATATTTTCCCAGACGGGAGGTAGTGTTCCTGGATGGCCGACAAGTGAGCCGAGCATTGAATCAGATTTGGTTATGGCTGGGTCAAGCGTAGTGCCGATTGCCACTAGCCCTCCAGCTGCCACCACATCACGCGCTGTCGAGCCACTCTGTAGACTGGCAACGCTGGTCCGTATTGGTTCCCAACCTCTACTGGTTTTGCGACCAGGCCGTATTTCCACTTCATCACCCACAGCTACGCTTCCCTGAGAGAGCGAGCCGCCGATGACACCACCGCGCAGTTTGGCAGGCAGCGTGCCGGGACGGTTAATGTCGAAAGAGCGTGCAATGTGCATCCGGAAATCGGCATTCGCGTTGCGCTTTGGTGTCGGAAAAAGTTCCTCGATTATCTGAATGAGCAAATCGATATTGCGATTATGGTGTGCTGAGACTGGGACTACAGGGGCCTCCGCCAGTGTAGTTTTGGCCAGAAATGCCTTGATTTCGGCATAGGACTCCTGCGCGCGCTGCTCAGAACAGACATCAATCTTGTTCTGCACAACAACAATATTCTCGAGCCCCATCGTCTCGAGCGCTGAAAGGTGCTCTCGCGTTTGTGGCTGAGGGCATTTTTCGTTGGCAGCGACCAGTAAGATGGCTGCGTCCATTATTGCAGCTCCTGAGAGCATAATTGCCATTAGTGTTTCGTGGCCAGGTGCATCGACAAAACTAACTGTACGCAAGTACTCCGCGTCTTTTACTTTCTGTGAAGTGTAGCGGTAGCCTCCCTTTCCCTTGACTCGATAGAAGTCAGCGTCGGCGTAGCCAAGTTTGATGGAAATACCGCGTTTTTGCTCCTCTGAATGCTGGTCTGTCCAGTAACCGGTTAGTGCTTGTGTGAGGGTGGTTTTGCCGTGGTCAACATGGCCAACCATCCCAATATTGCATTCAGGCTGGGAAGCAGAGCCTCCCACTTCATCCCTCCGCTCCGAGCAATTCTTCGACCGTTTTGGGGCCGTACTCGATAATTTTCAGGTTGAGCTGGGTAATCTCCGGCCCCAATTCCTTACCTCGTACCATTTTACGCTTGCGTTGTCCAGGACGTTGGGGTCGAAAGCCAGTAGAGTGGCTGAGTAGCATCCGCTTTCGCTGCCCGCCTGCTAGTCCAGGACGCATTGGGATTCCCGAGCCGTCGCTGCCGCCGGTAATCTGCAACCGGTATCCAGGTAGGCTAACGAATATCCCGTCGATTTCATCGCCTATGGAACGGCCGATGAGCGCGCTCGAATCACTCTCACTGAGCGTACGTTTGTACGCCCTGTAGTCTTTAGGGTCGGAAATGTTTGCTTGAAACTCTGCCATGTTGCACCTAGAACAGGAAGTGGCGCTCATGAAGGGGCATATATAAAACGCGCGGAAGCAGAGTGTTAAATATACCATTGCAACCTCAAATGTTATGGTTACACTGGTGCTGGCGGTAGACCGGGATAATGATTTGGGGCGTAAAACAGGTATTCGTAGCCCAGTCATCGGTCGTGAAAGCAATTTGGAAGCAGCACAGCAACTTGGGTTGGCTGACCCGGAGGAGAGTGATACCAATACTATGTTTGCCGCCGTGCGGATTTACGACCAGTTACTGAAAGATGATGTTAAGGTCGAAGTGGTAACCATCTGCGGTGATGTTCGTGTCGGTACTCGCTCCGACATGAAGATTGCTAATACGCTCGACCAGGTGATTGCGCAGACCCACGCCACGCGCGCTGTGTTAGTGAGTGATGGTGCGGAAGATCGTGAGCTTGAACCGATTATCCGCAGCCGGCTGCGAATCGATTCAACACGACAAATTGTGGTGCAACAGTCGCGTCCCATTGAGGATACGCTCTACACTATCATCCACAAGATGGAGGACCCAAAAATCCAACGCAAGTTCATCTTGCCTGTAGCGCTTGCTGCTTTTGTCTGGGGCCTGCTGGCGCTGATGGGGAAGAGCGAGATTGCTGGCGGAGCCATTTTGCTGACGTTGGGTGGCTACATGCTTGTCAAGGTGGCCGGTTGGGAGGATGAGATTCGTAATTTTTACCACGACCTTCTCAGCGGTACCAGCGAGCGAGTATCATTGAACGCCTACATCATCGCTGCGCTACTATTGATTATTGGCGTAGCGCGTGGCCTCGACGCTATGCAGGAGGTTGCGAGCTCGGGGATGCTGGCGATGGTCCTTGGCTTTATGTCAATTGAAGGCGTCCTGCCAATGTTACTGACGGGTCTTTTGATTATAGAGCTTGGGCGCACTATTGATACGTACCTCCAAGATGGATCTTTCAACCCCGCTATCGTTACCTTCTTCTTTACTGTTACAAGCCTAGGCCTGATTGTCGCTGGCTTTGTTGAAATCGTCAACGATATTTTTGTCCGAGATGATTTTATCTCCACAAAGGTACAGTATGTCTTGGGTGGAATTATTTGGGCCTTCATAGGTTTTCTAGTCAATGATTCTATACGTGACCGACAGAATTCGTCACTGCCGAGCGAGGAGTGAATCCCCACGTCCTGCGCATCGGCCACCGGCCGGAGCGGGACAAGCGCGTCACGACGCACGTTGCGCTAACTGCACGAGCCTTTGGTGCAAGCGGCCTGACGCTGCACCGCCCCGACTCGCGTGTTGTCGCGACGGTTGAGGACGTCACGCAGCGCTTTGGCGGTGCTTTCAGCATTGATGTTACGCAACGCCCGAAAGCAGTCGCGCGTGACTGGACCGGCAAGGTAGTGCACCTGACCATGTTCGGAACACCGCTGGCGGAATCGACGGCACTGCTGCAGAAAGAGCGAGAGCTGCTGATAATCGTTGGTGCCGAGCGGGTGCCACGCTGGGCGTTCGAGGTCGCTGATTTCAACATCGCTATCGGCAACCAGCCACACTCGGAGGTAGCAGCACTCGCACTCCTGCTGGCAGAGCTGAACCCGCGCTGGGCGCAGCCTCCGCTCGACGGCGACCTGCAGGTCATACCCGACGCGCAGCGGCGTCGCCTGACGACCATCCCGCCCGAGGAGGAGTGTCTGGCATTGCACCGTGGTGCGGGATCGCCCGCGCCATTGATGGCACACTGTCGCGCCGTCGCCGCCATGGCGGCCGGAATCACTGATACACTGGGCGGGAACGTCGCGCTGGCGAACGGTGGTGCGCTGCTACACGATATCGGCCGCAGCCGCGTCGCCGGCATCGAGCATTGCGCGCTCGGCGCTAACATGGCGACGGATGCGGGTTTCCACCCCGGCGTGGTGCACATCATCCGGGCGCACGTCGGTGGCGGCATCCCGCAGCGTGAAGCGCGTGCCCTGCGGCTACCACCCGGCGACTACCTTCCGCGCACGCTGGAAGCGCGCGTCGTCGCGTCGTGCGACAACCTCTTTGCAGGCAGCCGCCGCCGCCCGCTGGCCGACTGCACTGAGTGGCTTCAGTCACAAGGGCTCGAGGCGGCAGCGCGCCGCGTCACGCGGCTGCATCGTTGGGTCTCGCGCAGGCTGGGGCGCGACCTAGCTGAGTTATAGCTACTCTTCTTCTGCTGCGCTAGCGTCGCTTTCCTTGCCGGCACTGGCGTCAATATCTACACTCGCGCCTGCCTTTCCATTTTTATCTGCACTATCACTGCGTTCAAGTGAAATGTGAATGAAGCTGACACGATAGGTGCCCTTGCCGGATGAGCGCGAGACATTATCTGTTCCGATTTCCACGTTAGCTACCTTTACATCCGCCTCTTTCAGAAAGCGGTGGCGCACCTGTTCTGAAACGTTAACAGCGTTGGAAATAGCTGGCCCAAGCGCCCTTAGTTCGACACGTACGATATCATCACGGGCAAAGAGGGCGATAATGTCAGGGAAGTAGATGAACGGATCTTCTTGGCCGATATAAACTGTGCCAATGCCGTTCTTGATGGTCTTGCGCACACCGTGTCGTCTTTGATACGGTCGCCTGTCACGCTGTTTGCCACGGTTCCGGTCATTATTGCGGGGTTTTTCATCACGCCGCGCACTCCTCCCTCGGTCTGGCTTACGTGACTTTTTTTCAGTCGGTTTTTGCTTACGCTTGCCATCATTTTCATCGCCCATGGGAACTATTGCATGAGCGGGGCGTAAAAAAAGCTAGCCTAACTCTTCACTTGCCCAGCGAACCTCGATGCGTTTGTAGAATAGTTGTGTAGCCATCAGCAATATCAGACATACGAAACTAAGTGCAATCAGTATAATCCCAAAGTTTTGGTGGAGCGCCATACTCAAGATGGCTAGCAGAACCATTGGTGGAACACTCACTAGAAAGAAACGTGCGAAAATGGTAACGTCATAAAGTGAAGAGTTAGTGTGTAAGCCGGTAATCCAGGCTGTGTAGCTGACGACGTAGATTCCGACAACCGCCATTACTAGAATGGCGAGCGGTAGTAGCTCTAGTTCACGACTGATCAGGGAAATTAACCCCATGAAGAACACCGGAATCCACCATGTCACAGCACTGAAGAGCATCAACCGAGCGTGAATCAGGTCCGGCACCTGAATTGGTAGTGTGGCATAGAACCCGCTGTCATCCATGGTATTGAGCCAGGAGTAGAGCATCGTTCCGAAGAAGCCGACCATTACACCCCAGAAGATAGTATTGAATTCAATTTCAAGCGGCAGTCCACGGTCTAGAAACCAATTGACGAATACTAGCATCGTCAGGGGTACTGCGAACGAGAAAAGCATCTTGATTCCGGTGCGCGACCGTTGCAAGTCGAGTCGCTCTTTTGCCACAACGGCTGGGATGGCCCAGCGGCGACTCCACTCGCAGTTGGCTAGTGTTTCGCCGTACTGTTCACGGTAGCCCTGCACTGGTGGTAGAGTCTGCTCTTGGAATTCACCAACTATAAAGGTCGCTATCATCGCTGGGAGTAGCACCGCACCCCAGATTAGCACTAACGGCGGACTGTTAGCGAGATACCACGTTATTTGCGGTAGTTCCCCGGCTTGGAGCACCATGCCAAGCAACAGAAGCATCACGCTTCCACCGATGATTGACCAGTAGATTGAGCGGCGGTAAAGGCTTGCGACTAGGAATGTTGCCGCCAGGCCTGCACCGAATGACGGCAGTAGGCTTGCCATTAGACGTAGCATGCGTTCTGGGGTGATGAAGCTCCAGTTAGTGCCGATGATGGCTCCAATAATCAGTGGAATGAAAGTAAAAATTGCATAGAAAACAAGCTCTTTGGTAAAGTAAATTCCCATGACTCGCTGGTAGGAGATTGGTTGTGTTTCCGGCAAACTGGTTACCAATGCATAGTGGCCGAAAATACGCTCAAGAAAGTCGTTGCTGAAGAATGCCAACCCGCCAGTGAATAGTCCGTAGAACAGGAAGCTGAAGTGCAGGCCCAACAGCACGTCTCCGTAAGGAATATCAGCTATCAGCTCCGCCGCCAGTACGGTGCCGAGAAGTCCCGCACACACAACTAGTAGTGGGAAGAACCAGAAGCCGCGCCGGCTGGCAAAGCTGCTGTTTAACCGCACCTCCTCCTGTAGCATACGCCAGAGCAGCAGCCGGTTCACGCCACCATCTCATGGAACAGTGTCTCGAGCGTCGTACCCTGCGCCCGCAACTGCTCCAACTCAATGAGCGAGCGTATTCTACCGCGGTGGATAATGCCGGCGCGGTTACAGAGCCGTTCGGCGTTTTCGAGCAGGTGGGTGTTCAGGAATACTGTCCCCCCATCTACAACATATTCTTCGAGCCAGTCACGTACTTTAGCCTGTACTAGTGGGTCAAGGTTGATGAATGGCTCGTCCAGGAATAGTATTTCTGGCTGACCAGCAAATGCCGCCGCTAGCAACACTTTCTGACGTTGTCCACGTGAAAGTGTGCGACAGATACGCCCTTCCATTTCCTCGAACTCAAAGAGCTCGAGCCAGTAGTCGAAATCAATTTCGCAGCCACGCACAGCGCCGACCAACTCAAGAACTTCGCGCGGCGTCAGGAAGCTGGGAGGTGTACCCTGCTCTGGAACAATGCCGGCGCGACTACGCACCTCAAGTGGTTGTTGTTCGACTGGTAGGCCAAGTACTTCGGCTTTGCCACCTGTGGCGCGAATCTGCCCTGTCAGTATCTTGAGCAGTGTGGTCTTGCCGGCGCCATTGGGTCCTAGCAATCCGAAAAAATCCCCCTGTTCTACGCTGAAGCTGACCTCACGAAGTGCCTGAACATCTCCGTATTCCTTGGACAGTGAGCTTACTTTCAGCGCTGGCAGCGGCTCACCCCTTACGGCCCAGCATCAGTTCAATAGCGGAACGGATGGCTGATTTGTCGTTGCTACTAATTGCCATGGAGTCCTCATCTTTTGTGAGTACTTGGTCACGCAATTTGAACATTACCTGCTCCCAACGTAATGTATCCTTGCCTGCCAGCCTTACCGGCAGTGGTAGTAGCTCCCAGGTGCGGTTGATGACGTGTCCACGGAACCAATCATCGTCGAGCACATTGTTACGTCCCTTGCCAGCGGCACTGGAGAAGGCCTTCCCTACAATTGCTGCAACAAACATCCCATAGGTGGGCCAGAGCTTGTCGTGAGCAACCGCGACTGCTTCTCCTGCCTTGCGACCGGTCGCCTCGGCGGTGCCTTTCACCGCTTCTGCAGCTGTGGCCGCTCCGCTAGCGGCACTGGCACCTACGTTTGCAGCGATGTCTAGTGCGTCCTCGGTCAGTTTTCCTCCCTTGCGCGCTGTTTGCTCGATGATAGTAGCTCCCACCTCTGCGGCGTCTGCAGCAAGCTCACTGCCTTTTTCGAGTGCAACCTCGCTGGCGTCAGCAGCTACGTCAATAACTTTCTCAACAACGTCCGCCGCGATATCTACCGCAACAGCCGTGCCTTCTGCTGCCTTTTCGGTTGCGGCTGCGGCAGCCTTGCCACCGCTGCTGACCACCGTGCGGGTAGCCCCCTTCAGGATTTTCTTCGCTTTACGGGCTATATCGGCGCCCGCCTCGACTGCTAGCGTAGCGGCTGCTTCGGCAGTGTCAATTACCTTGCCTGCAGTTTCTTCAGCCTTATCGACTGCAGCATCGAGGTGCTGCTCCCCCTGTTCCTTCTCCTTTCGCTTGCGGGCCATAAAGCCGCAGGCTGTAGCGCTAATAAGTGCGCTGCGGCGTGGAGTACAGCGCGGGGGTCACATAGCATGGCCAATTGTGCCAGGCTTAGGACCTGGTCCTTAGTGGTTCGCCGGTTCAAATCCGGCCCCCCGCACCACCAATTAATTCTTCGGAACTGCAACGCAGTGCCCTATGTACAACCTTTTTTTAGGAAGAATCATTACATTCGTATTTGTCCTCGCCCAGAACAAACACTACACACTACAAAATACGCATTGCGTTTTTCATATACTTCATTACTAGTCCCCATTCCCTCGGTATCTACGCCAATCTCTCGTAGACAAGACACACAACCAATGTCGGCCCAAGGCTCTGCCCCGTCGTTATCGCGATACACTCTAATGTTAGAGCAAAAACCGTTACCGTCGCAATGCCTGCAATCTACGAGTTCACTATCACTCACATCAGTTAATTTGTTGGAACCGCATAAAAAGTTTTTACGTGTTAGCTAATTGACCAGGCGTCCGGGGCAGGATTTGAACCGGCAACATCTGGGGGACTAGGTAGTCCTTAACGCTTAAGCATTGTTATCTTTGGATTGCTGTGGCCGAGGACGAGCAGGACGAGCCCGGAGACGACGACGACGAACAGGAAAAGGTGGAGCGCAAGCGTGTCACGAAGCGTGATCGCAAGGCAAAGCGCAGCTACAGCCGCTACCGTCACGGTGGGCGTCGCGGGACACGCGACGGCTGAAATCGCCCGGCTGCGGCGGTTCATGCATTAGCGCAGTCGCACCCAGAGTCGGTAGTTGCTGCTGTAGCGCAGTTGATGGCCGAAATGCGCCGGTCGGTGTTTGAGCAGCTGGAGGCCGCGGCGGGTACGGTTGAGCAGCATTGATGCCACCACTGATTGCGGCAGGTCGGACATGCGTCCCCGTTGGAACTCTAGCCGCGCTAGCAGTCGTTCCAAACCAGGGATGCGCGTCGTTCCCAGCAGCGGCGTCCGCCCCGCAATAAGTGAGGCGAGGAGCAACTGCCCCAGCCCGTGGGCGCGGTGGCGACGATGCACTTTAAAGTCCCGATTTCAAGCCATCCTGCGCTACGAGGATAGAGGAAGACCGCACCTATCAGCGTGCCGCGATGGAGTGCCAGCAGCCCATCGTGCGCCCGGAGGATACTGGCAGCGATGTGCAGCGACGAGATGTGGAGATCTGGCTCGTAGCGGCAGAGCTCCAGCAGTTCCCTGGCGAGTCTATCATCGCCCGGTTCCGCCAGCGGCGTGCGCAGCAACTGGAGTGCCGGACTGATGATGTGCGAGCGCATTGAAACTGGCGGCGCAGGCGCTAGAAGTTTAAACTTTGGTGGGCCCGCCCAGATTTGAACTGGAGTCTATACCACCCCAAGGTACAAGGATGCCAAGCTACCCTACGGGCCCACAATTGTGGCTACGCTATGGCCGTAATAAAATCAGTCGTAGGGCAAGACGTCGTCGATTAAGTTAGTGTGCGCCATGTAAATGCGGCGGCAGCAGTAACGCTCGATACCTAGGTCGTCCATGACTGCAGCGGTATTCTCGTCTTTCGAGACCCGCTCACAGAACTCTTCGTAGTGTCCACCAATGACCTTATTGCAAGTGAAACAGCGCACGGGTATCAACATTTTCTCACCGGTATGATTTCTGCCGTTTGGCGCGTGCCCCACGTCCCATTGGGTGTTTAGGCTCCTTGCGTCGTGTGTCGTTGACCAGTAATGCACGGTCGTAGCTCATGAAAAGTGTACGTAACTCATCGTCCTTGAACCAGTCTACCAGCCCGCGCGCAATCGCGGTCCGGCTCGCCTCAGCTTGGCCCATTACGCCACCTCCCTGCACGTTGACCGCGACGTCGATGCGATTTATACGGTTGCCTGCCAACTCGATCGGTTCCATAATCTTGAGCCGTGCCAGTTCCGGTTGGTAGTATTCAACTGGCTTGCGGTTGATGCGTATCCGCCCCTTGCCGGAGCGGAAAGTGGCGCGCGCAATCGCGGTTTTGCGTTTGCCGCTGGTGTTAATTATTTTCACCATCAGAATTTCGCTCCCAATTCACGTGAAATGTCGCCTAGGGTGACGTGGATCGTTCCTGAAACCATCTGCGCTTGCTCGACGATTTCCGGTGTGCCTGCACCAGCTGGCATACCTATATCGACTCGGAGCCTCTTAAAAGCGGCACGTCCCCGCGGTGTTTGGTAAGGAATCATGCCCCTTACAGAACGCTTGAACATCAGGTGTGGCATGCGTGGGTAGAATGGCCCCTTACGCTCATGGTTCAGCTGCCGTTTCTCAATGTATTCGCGAAAGACGGAATGTTTTGTACCGCTGACAATCGCTTTCTCAGCATTGACCACGTGCACCTGTTCACCCTCGAGCAGTGCTTTAGCAACGTAACTTGCCAGGCGCCCCATGACACATCCGTTTGCATCGAATATTTTCATCCCATCAACCTCACACCTGCTCCTTTGGGGTGTTTTTTTAGTATCTCCAGTAGCGAAAGGCAGTTGCCTCCAGCCGCCTCCACTTTTTCGCGCGCCGCAGTAGAGAAACTGAATGCACCTATGGTGAGCGGTTTGGAGATGGCGCCCGCGCCTAGCAGTTTGCCTGGGACAACTACAATAGTTTTTGGCTCGGCGTATCGCTCGAGTCGCGAAATATTGATGCTGGGCCAAGTGCGCGCAGGACTCTCCAGACGACCTGCAACCGCCTTCCAGACGGGAGCTTCATTTTCATGGGCGGCCTGCTTCAGACTACCTACCAGCGACTGCAGCTGTGCGTTGCTCTTGCGGTCGATACGCTTCGGAGTCATAACGGGGGCGGCCGGGCAGGACACCACGTATATAAATCTACAGGCTATTTTTCGAGCAGTATCCTGACGATGCCACCGTCAACCTCGAGTTGCCCCGCCGCTAGCAGCTGCACCGCTTCCGGCAATAGCCGGTGTTCGTGTGGCAGAATGCGCGCGGCGAGTATCTCCTCGGTGTCGCCCGGTAGGACCTCTACTGGCTGTTGCAGGATGATGGGGCCAGTATCAACTCCCTCATCGACTAAGTGTGCACTACAGCCGCTTTCGTTGACACCGGCAGCCAGTACGTCACGGTGCGCATGCGCTCCGGGGAAGTTCGGTAACAGCGCCGGGTGGATGTTCAGGATGCGGTGGCGGAACGCGCTGATAAACTCCGGCGTTAGCAATCTCATGAATCCCGCCAACACCACGGCCTCGATACCTCCGTCGTGCAGCACCGCCAGCGCGCGTTGGTCAAACTCAGTGCGTGACATCGCATCCGAGTCGATGAACGTCCACGGAATTCCCGCCGCCTCGGCCCGGGCAATTGCCTGTGCCTCGCGCTTGTTAACGATGAGCTGTACCAGTTCAACGTCAGGCAGCTCATCACGTGCGCGGGCATCGATAAGTGCCTGGAAGTTGCTTCCGCGTCCCGATGCCATCACTGCAAAGCGCATCACGCCGGCAGCGGATGCACGCTAAATCAGCCGCGCCGCCAAGTAAGCAACACTCCGTTACCCAAGCGTTCCACTTTCTCCAGCCGAAACTCCCGCATATCGGCCGGTGTCACGACGCCAGGACCGCCAGCGACGGTCGGCGAGGTCACACCGCCAATGAATGAGTTGGCGATGAACTGGGTAAATTCATCCCATAGCCCTGATGTGAGGAAGGACCAAAGTACCGTCTCGCCCCCTTCAACCATTACCTTGTGTATGCCACGGCTGTGCAGCATCTGCAACAGCTGCAGCAAGTCCACCGTGTCGTTGCCGCACTCGACCACCTCGGTGTCGGGCAGTTCCCGCTCCCGCGGCCGGCTACCGGTGGCAATCAGTGTCGGCGCGTCACCTTGCAACACCCGTGCTGAGCGCGGCGTCCGCAGCGTCGTGTCGAGTACCACTCGCAGCGGGCTTTTGCCCGGCGCCAAACGGGGGTCAAGCAACAGCCGAGGATCGTCCTGCAACACGGTGCCGATGCCGACGATAACGGCATCGCACTCCGCCCGCAACGCGTGCACCCTCTGGTGGTCGTCGCCGCACGAGAGCCGTACCGGTCTGCGATTCGCCAGTGCAATTTTCCCGTCAAGCGACGCAGCGCAGTTCACGACAACATGTGGACGTTCCACAGGGGATGCAGCAGGTAGGGAGGTTATAGGTAATGCGTATCTACGTGTAAATGTGTATAGTTAATCTATTATTTCCAATTCTACTGCTTCGCCGCGGAAATTGTAGCTAGCCCAAGAGCGACGGTCATAGGGGTACGCACTGATGATGTGAGTGGTGCCGAACTTCTGGAACAGGTGCAGGTCTGCATCAGACCAGCGGTTATCTGGGATAGGGTGTGAATGGACTACACCGCAGATAGACCAATCAACTGGGAGCATGTGCAGTGGCAGGATGGCATGCTCATCACCAGCAATGCCTCCCGGTAACGGTAGTAGCTCGGTGATTATTTTCCCTTCCTGGCGGAGTACTGCGGCGAATTCATATGGATGCTGATCGCGGGAGCATTCACATATCAGGTCGAGTAGTTCGCCCCGGATGGCTGTCGGGGGTGGCATTCAGTAAGATTCCCGTTCAGTTGGGAACTCGCCATCGCGTATGTCGCTAACGTATTGCACGATGGCTGACTGAATGTCTTTTTCAAGATCGAGGTAGCGTCGCAAGAAGCGTGGAGAAAAATCCTGGGTGATGCCGAGCATATCGTGCAGTACTAGTACCTGCCCATCACAATCGGGACCAGCGCCTATACCGATAGTTGGAACCGAGAGTAAAGCGCTTACTTGCTTCGCTAGCGCCGCCGGGATTTTTTCCAGCACGATGCCAAAGCAACCCGCCTGTTCAAGGTGTTTTGCGTCCTCGAGCAGCTTCTGCGCTTCGTTCTTCTCACGCGCGCGGACGGTGTAAGTGCCGAACTTGTAGATAGATTGCGGTGTTAATCCTAGGTGACCCATAACCGGGATGCCAGCGGTCAAGATGCGCTCGACCGACTCGCCCACTTCGGCACCACCCTCTAGTTTCACGGCATGCGCGCCCGATTCCTTCATGATACGGATTGAGGATTCTAGCGCTGTTCTGGAATCACCTTGGTACGTTCCGAACGGTAAATCGACGACAATAAGCGCCCTCTGGGCTGCTCGCACAACGCCGCTGGCATGGTAAATCATCTGGTCAAGCGTTATAGGAACAGTAGTTTCGTTGCCTGCCATTACGTTGGAAGCGGAGTCACCAACGAGGATAACGTCCACACCGGCGCCATCGACCAGCCTCGCTAACGAATAATCGTAAGCGGTCAGCATCGCGATTTTTTCACCTTCCTGCTTCATTGTCTGCAGTGTGTTAGTAGTTATGCGACGAGCGTTGCTGGCAGGTGCCATGCTTGCCCCCTGCGCTGGGGATTTATTACGGTTCGCCGCCGTTTCTCCCAAACGCTTTTTATAGTGTTGCTGCACGGGGGCGCCGTGCTCGGTCACGACTATATCCCTATCGGGATTTTCGCGGTCATTGCGCTCACCTTCCCGCTATTCAATTTCTTCCTCGGCCGGTTCTTCCGGCCTGACTACGGGAACCCGCTGAAGCGCTCGACGTACGAGTGCGGTGAGACACCGGTTGGTGAAGCGCATATTCAATTCCACTTCCAGTATTACATGTTCGCTATTCTTTTCGTGGTGTTTGACCTCGTCGTAGTTTTCCTGATGCTCTGGGTATTGGTCTACACCAGTCTTGACACCAGCGCTAAACTGGTGATGTTTCTCTTCGTTGGTATGACTCTGCTCGCACTCTATTACGCGCTGAAAAAAGAAGAGGTAATCTGGATATGAGTCGGCAACAGGTGCGTGGCAACCCCGGAATGCGACGCGGACTCGGTTCACGCACCAGTAACCCAACTACAATGATGGAAGATCCCCCATCAGGTGACTGGTTAACGCTCCGCTCTGACCAGTTTCTAAAATGGGTCGATGACGCAGTTTACAATATCGCTGAGCAGACTGGTATCCGCGACGTTGTCAATCGTGTTACGCGCCCGATTTTTAACTGGGCTTTACGCTATTCACCCTGGCCGCTCCACTTCGGCATTATGTGCTGTGCGCTCGAGATGGGTGCTGCCGGCGGCCCCGACCACGATTCCGAGCGTATGGGGGTAGTTTACCGTTCATCGCCTCGACAGTGTGATATCCTGATTGTAAATGGTCCGGTCTGTGAGAAATTGCGCCCGAAATTGAAGACATTATACGAGCAGATGGCCGACCCGAAATGGGTCATCGCGATGGGAGAGTGTGCTATTGGCGGCGGCCCCTATTGGGATTCCTACTCGGTCGTTGCGGGCGCTGATACTTTCATCCCAGTTGATGTTTACATTCCCGGATGTCCTGTCAGACCCGAAGCGCTAATGCATGGTTTCTTGACACTACAGAAGAAGATTCGTGAGCAGGAGCCAGGATATTTCCTGAGGCGTTGATATGGAAACCGGGAAATTCATTCAGCAACTCGGAAAGCACAAAGGCACCAGCAATAGCTCAGCGCTTCGCTCTAACGTTGGCTGCATTTCGGTCACCCGTGAGGCGAGCCCGGCCTTCTTTACGGCGCTGAAGGAAGACTACGCCTTTGACCACTGCTCATTGATTTCAGCAGTAGACAACCAATCCGGTTTTGAACTTGTATACCATTTTTCTATCATTGGTGAGTCAGGACAAATGCTCGAGGTCCATGTGGATTTGCCGCGCGATACACCAACTATAGACTCCATTACTCACCTTTGGGGTGGTGCGGATTGGCACGAGCGCGAAGCGTATGATTTGATGGGTATATACTTCATTGGTCACCCTGACCTGAAACGGGTGCTGCTACCTGATGGCTTTGCAGGACACCCCTTACGCAAAGACTACGTCTACGAAATCCATGAGGAGGAGTGGTAATGGCGGAGATGTGGATTCACATGGGCCCGCAGCATCCGATGACCCACGGACTCTGGAACTTGCGCATCAAGGTTGACGGGGAAACTATTACTGACGCTGTGCCCGAGCTGGGTTACCTACATCGCTCGGTCGAGAAAATCGGTGAGAGGCGCAAGTATTTCATGAATACGACGCTCACCGATCGACTCTGTTACGCCAGCGCGATGACTTGGACCCATTGCTACTGCCTTACAGTCGAGGAGCTGATGGGCGTAGAAACACCACAACGTGCGAAATATATTCGCACAATTGTGCTTGAGCTGCAGCGCATCGCCTCGCACTTGATGTGGCTCGGAGCATATCTACCTGACTTGGGATTAATTACCGGTTTCCTCTACGGCATGCGCGATCGCGAGATGTTTCTGAACTTGCTTGAAATTCCGAGCGGCGGGAGGCTACTCTACAACTATGTTAAGATCGGGGGCGTCAAACGTGATTTGCCTCCCGGATTTGCCGCCAAAGCAGAGAGAGTGATGCAAACTCTCGAAAAACGGCTCAAGGAATATGAAGATTTGTATGACAACTCGAAAATCTTCCGCATGCGTACAGATGATGTCGGTTGCTACAGTGCCAGCGACGCCATCAATTGGGGCATTACTGGCCCCAACCTACGCAGCGCTGGTGTTGCTTTCGACCTGCGACAGGCTGATTCTTACGATGCTTACCCCGAGCTGGACTTCACACCAGTTACCACTTCTGCCAGTGACGGTATTAGCGACTGCTTCAGCCGCTACCGCCAGCGCATCGATGAAATGTATCAATCAATGGATCTCATTCGTCAGGCACTGGCAAAGATGCCGGAGGGCAAGGTAATGGCGGATAGCGTTCCCGTGCGGGCCAGTGGCGAGGCGTTTCGGCGCACTGAAGATAGTCGTGGCGAGGCGCTGATGTATCTGGTTGGTGATGGTACCGACCGCCCCTACCGCTGGAAAATCCGCAGCCCTATGTTCACTACAGTTTCGGCGTCTCCGCATTTCCTGAAGGGCTACAAGGTGGCCGACGTGCCAGCCATCATGGGAAGTATAGACATGTGTATTGGGGAGACGGACAAATGACCTCACTGTATGAATGGAGTTACTGGTTCTGCGAGGCATGGCTGGTGCCGTTAGTGACGCCGTTATTATACTTCCAAGAGCACATCATGCCACCATTCAGCAACCCAGCCGGCGATTTAGCACGCTGGATGGAATCCGACCCCGGTCTGAATGTCCTAGCATGGTCTATTGTAGTCAATATTGCCCTGATGATAGGTTTCACTAATGTTATTATAGTCGTATATCTCGAGCGCAAGATTGCAGGACGTATCATGGACCGCCGAGGTCCCATGCTCTCTTTCAACTCATTGAAGGAGATTGCCAGTGACCTAGCTGGTTCCGTACCAGAGTACAACTGGAAGACCACAACCTATGCTGGTATCGGAATCTTACAGAATGTTGCTGACGGTATCAAATTCTTTTGTAAGGAGATGATTGTTCCTGCCAAGGCTGATCGCCTTCTCTATACTATCGGACCAGTTATATTCATCTCTTCGAGTATTCTGCTTCTGGTATTAGTGCCCTTCTCGCCTCGTATAGCTGCCTCGTCAGCTCCACTTGGACTATTGGTAGTTATGGCAGCTTTCTCGATTGCACCAATAGGTGTCTTAACGACTGGATGGGCCTGCAACAACAAGTACACACTCATTGGCGGTATGCGTTCGGCCGCGCAGCTGATGGCGTATGAAATCCCACTGCTACTGTCGATGGCCGGCGTTTTCCTTGTCGCTGGATCTTTTAGCCCCATGGATATTGTTGCCCAGCAGCAGGACACATCACAATTTGGTATTCCTATGTGGAATGTTATTCCTCAGTTCATCGGTTTCATTGTTTTCATGGTTTGCATCCTAGCCGAGGTCGAGCGCATCCCCTTCGATTTGCCCGAAGCCGAAGCGGAACTGGTCGAGGGCTGGACTACTGAGATTGGTGGCCTGCGGCTAGGCCTTACTTTCGCGGCTGAATACATCCGCGGTTTTGTGGGTGCCATGATTGCAACTGTCCTGTTTTTGGGTGGCTGGGCAGGGCCATTCCTACCAGGAGAAATCTGGTTTCTGATTAAGGTATACGGAATATTGATATTCTTCATTATCCTCCGTTGGAGTGTACCACGCATTCGCACTGACCAAATTCTATTGCTGGGTTGGAAACGGTTGCTACCGCTTTCACTGGTCAATCTTGCTATCGCCATCTTATATGTGGAGGTTTTCTGATGCCCGGACCAACCAAGACTCCAAGCCTAATCACGTCAATCATCAGACCCTTTACTGTTACTATCAGGCAGATGCTTAAGGCAACTTTTGGACGGCCGCAGACTACTATGTATCCACTGGAACGGCGTGAGTTACCGCCTACCTACCGTGGTATGAATGCTGTCATCTGGGATCTTTGCATTGGCTGCGGTATTTGTGCTGAAGTCTGTCCAAATCGCTGCCTCAAAATGAAGCCTGAAACCTTGGACGATGATGAACAAATGCGTGCGTGGTATGGCTCTCATCTTGCCAAACGTAAGTCCAAGCCCGAGCGTCCGGCGATTAACTTCGGCCATTGTATGTTCTGCGGCTTTTGCGAGGACTACTGCCCTACAGGCGCGATGACAATGACTGATTTCTACGAGATGGCTGACACTACGCGCGAGGGTCTCATCTATCCTGCCCGGTCGCTCAAGGTTGATATGGATACGCAGCCAAAGCTACCGCTCACAAACTATATGATGGAATCACCGGCTCTGCATGCTGATACTTGTATTGGCTGCCGCAAATGTGTCGATAACTGTCCCACCAACTGCATTATCATGGATAATGGACCCAAAGAGCGTGAGAAACGTGACGGTTCGAAACACAACATCCCAGTTCCCTACTTCGATTATACCATCTGCATTGGCTGTTCAACTTGTGTCAAGGTCTGTCCTGTTGACTGTCTGCACATGGAACCAATCTCGGATTCTACTTCAAGTGGACTGCAGCTGGCGGAGGCTGCCTGAATGGATTTTGCACTCATTGTTTTCTGGTTGCTTGCGCTGAGCATACTCGCGGCGGCCTGGGCTGTTGTAACCGGCAGTGACATAGTTCATTCTGTAGTTTGGTTAGCGACCGTTTTCCTGCTTACTGCAGGCATATTCATTCTTGCCGGCGCGGAGTTTCTAGCAGTCATTCAGGTATTGGTCTATGTCGGTGCTGTTTCGGTAGTTATCCTGTTTGGTATTATGCTCACGCGACGCACGCTACCAGGTGGTGATTATGACTGAGTCACGCATAAGCTGGCTGCTGCGCAGCACGTTGGTGCTCTACGTGCTGGCAACACTTGCGCTTGCACCTTGGGCTGAACTCACTCCAGCTGAGGAAGGCAGCGACCCGTACCCACTCTGGCCAGCTGACGGCTACCAGCACCACAATAGTACGCTGCGCTTTGAGTGGAGCGCATTGTCAGTAGAGTACTTGGTCATGGTGTTTAATTCAACTGGTGCCGAGGTGGTAAACATAACGCTCGTGGATGCGGCTAGTTACCAAACCAAGCGTTTGGTGCCTGATTACTATACTTGGGTGACTTGGTACGTGCCAATTAGTGGAGCGCAGTCTGAGATAGTCGCGGGTGGAATTTTCAGCCTCAACACTTCAGCAAAGCAAATTCTGGATTGGGATGCCATAAACATTAGCTACCAGTTCCGACTTTTGGCGGTTGACGGAAGCACAGTAAATGCCCACGAAGGCGATGGACTACGCGCCGATGTCAGTGACTTAGAGTCAGGCAGCATCTATCGCTGGCAGGTCCGGGCCCTAGACTCTAATGGCCATACTACTGATTGGAGCCTGCTACGTTCCGTTGAGGTCGGTACGACTCAGTTCCTTGCCTTCGAAGTCTTCAGCGAGTGGGAGTTGGCACTACTACTCACTGGCATGATACTTGTCGTCGCTTTGCAGGCCGGAGTGTTCCTGGCACGGGAGGAGCCTAAATGATTCCGTTGTTGCACTATGTCTTGTTCAGTTCGGCTTTACTGTTGATTGGAGGCTACGGGGTTGTACGTAACCGCAATGCTATTGTAGTGTTGATGTCAATTGAAATAATGCTTACTGCCGCAAACATCAACTTTGTCGCCTTTGCTGAATTCTGGCACGATATGGGAGGGCAGGTATTTGCTCTGTTCGTGATTGCGATTGCCGCAGCTGAGGTCGCGATTGGACTTGCCATTCTCTTGAGTCTCTACAAACAACGTGACACAATTGAGCTGGATATGCTCGACCTCCTGAGGTGGTAAGATGCTCGAGCAGGCATGGCTGATTCCAACCTTCCCGATAGCAGCTTTCTTACTTATCATAGTCTGCGGACGGTTTGAGCCTCTACGTTCCAAGTTTGTCGCTTCAGGCAGCTGGCTGGCATTGTTGGGAGTCGGCATGTCGAGCGCCGTCTCACTACTAGTTGCATGGGAAGTTTTTACCGGTGACCACAGTCCGTATGAGGATACTTGGACTTGGTTTGAAGGTACAACCTTCTCGTTCGAGGGAGGAATCTATCTCGATGGACTAGCAGCGCTTATGCTGGTTGTGGTAGGAATGGTCTCGTTCTTGGTAGTAATGTTCTCGATCGGCTACATGGCCGAAGAGGGCGAGAGGCGTATCCGCTATTATGCGGAGATTTGCCTCTTTGTAGGGGTGATGCACGGCTTGATTATTGCTAACAGCTTTCTACTACTCTTTATCTTCTGGGAACTTGTTGGCCTCTGTTCCTACTTGCTTATCGGTTTCTGGTATGAGAAGCCATCAGCCGCTTCTGCTGCCAAGAAGGCGTTCCTCGTCACGCGCGTTGGGGATGTATTCCTACTGTTTGGACTGGTGATCTTGTTTAGCACTTTCGGGACCTTGCGTTACAGCGAGCTCTTTGCTGATCCTGCAGTGCTGGCAGAGCACGCGACCGAGTTGAAGTGGGCTACACTCTGTATATTTGGTGGCGCCGTCGGCAAGTCAGCACAATTCCCGCTGCATGTATGGCTGCCCGACGCCATGGAAGGCCCATCAACGGTGAGTGCACTGATTCACGCTGCGACGATGGTCAAGGCCGGTGTTTTCCTTGTTGCACGGGCGTATCCTCTGATTGTACACTCGCCTGACACAGCACTCTATATCGCAGTCACTGGGGGTTTCACTGCCTTCATCGCTGCTTCAATGGCTCTGGTGATGTATGATGTCAAGCGCGTGCTTGCCTACTCGACCATTTCGCAACTGGGTTACATGTTTCTCGCACTCGGCACCGGGGCGTGGGCATTCGCACACGCAGGTGGCGACGCTTATGCCGAAGCACACGGCTACACTGCTGGCATGTTCCACCTATTAAATCATGCCTTTTTCAAAGCACTACTCTTCCTCGGCGCCGGTGCGGTAATTCACTCCGTGCACACACAGGACATGCGTGAAATGGGGGGGTTGCGCAAAGCGATGCCGTTTACCTCGACAACAATGGGGTTAGCAGTATTGTCAATAGCAGGTGTGCCGTTCTTTTCCGGCTTTTGGTCTAAGGACGAAATATTAGCTGCGGTTCGGCACAATGGCGAGGTGGAACCTATTTTCGCTGTGCTCTGGATGATGGCCCTCGCGACCGCAGGCATGACTGCCTTCTACATGACCCGTCTGTGGATGATGACCTTTACAGGCCCCATAAACGATAAGGCGCATGAGGCGGCAGCGGTGATGACCGTGCCGCTCGCTATCCTCGGCGTGCTAGCGGTGGTTTCAGGATTCGCTATATTCATTGGAGATGGATTCGCCAGCTATGTCCACTATGGTTACCATACACACCAGGACAATTGGGTACTCCTAGACCATATTCTGACTGCCAGTGGGACGCACCTCTCGGTGGCGGCGGCGTTTAGCGGCATCGGGCTGGCGAGCCTGCTCTATTACTGGTCGCCTTCCCAGACCGAGCGACCTGATCGTGCGCGCTTCATCCTCAAGAATTACCCCACTGCCATGCTGCACCGCTTCCTGAGCGAGCGTCTCTACATGGCTCGTCTCTTTGACTGGTTTGGACTGCGCTGCTGGGACGTTATTGCGGCAGCGTGCAATCGTTTCGATATTGTCATAATAGATGGTGTTGTGAACTCTCTTGCAGACTGTTCTATCCATACTGGCGAACGCATCCGGCGCCTGCACACTGGTTTCACCGGCCATTATGCCGCCTATTCACTTGGTGGACTTGGTGCGTTAGTAATCATGTTACGAGTAGTGCTGCCACTCATAGGGTGGTCGCCGTGAGATTGCTGCTACCGATGGCACTGCTACTCGTGCTGTTGCCGGTTGCTGCGGCCGAGACGCATACCGTCACAGTCAACGACTTTGCATTCTCGGATGCAGTACTGGAGGTTGAGGTGGGAGACAACGTCATTTTTGTCTGGAACAACACGTCCAGCGCGCATAATGTGGCAGAAGTTAACGACGCAGACGGTGATGACTACAATGGTGGTTTCCGTTCTGGCGACCCTCAGGTGGGGAATGGGAACTGGAGCCTCCCAGCCGAGTATACTGCGATTGACGGTACGCTGGAGTATGTATGTGAGCCGCACGTGCCGAGTATGCGTGGTACCATTATTGTCGGCAACGGTGCGGCGCCGGTTCCAGAAATCGTCCTAGATTTTGGCGATTTCCCGTGGCTCAGCTATCTACTGGTAATCCCACTGCTCGGTGCAATGTGGTGCTGGGGCTTCCGACACTACCCGGAAGCACCACGCGTTATCGCGCTCGGTACGACGCTAGCAACGCTGTTACTCTCGGTTATCATCTTTCTGAAAGCAGGCTCCAGCAGCGGATACAGACTGATGGAAGAGTATGTCTGGTCATCCCAGTTCGGTGTCTCACTACTGCTAGGTGTGGATGGGCTCAGCGCACCTATGGTGCTGCTGACAGGTATCCTAGGCCCTCTCACCATCCTTTTTGCATGGGAAGAACAGAAACGACCTGCACTCTTCTTCGGATTACTGCTCTTATTACAGACTGCCACACTAGGAGTCTTTGTGACGCTCGACTATTTCGTTTTCTACCTATTTTGGGAGGTCGTGCTAATTCCAATGTTCTTCTTGATTGCCATCTGGGGTGGCCCTGCTCGACGATATGCAGCCTATAAATTCTTCATCTACACATTCACCGCCTCGCTGGTAATGCTGGTGGGTTTCATGGCACTCTACTTCGAAGCTGGAGTAAACACGTTCTCGATGATTGAAATTGCAAAACAGTCCGGCAATTTCGCACCAGCATTCCAGAAGTGGGTGTTCGCCGCGCTCTTCATCGGTTTTGCGGTCAAGATGCCAATGGTCCCATTCCATACATGGCTGCCTGACGCGCACGTCGAGGCGCCAACCGCGGGTTCAATCGTGCTGGCGGGCGTTATGCTGAAGCTAGGCCTCTATGGTCTTATGCGTGCTGCGCTGGCGCCACTACCACTCGGAGCCGAGTATTTTGTGCCTGTAATGGTAACACTGGCAATTGTCTCGATTATTTACGGAGCGGCGCTTTCACTAGCTCAAACCGACCTGAAGAAACTAGTTGCCTACTCTAGCATCTCACACATGGGTATTGCACTACTAGGAGTTGCGACGCTTACCGAGCTTGGCCTAGCAGGCGCAGTCTACATGATGTTTGCACACGGGTTGCTAAGCCCGGCCATGTTTATGATAGCTGGAGTTGTTTTGCACCAGTTAGGAACTCGAGACATCCCGAAACTTGGTGGACTGGCGCAGAAGCAGCCCTATACTGCGACTCTGTTCGTAGTAATTTTCCTAGGGAGCCTGGGGTTGCCGGGAATGGCAACGTTTGTGGCGGAACTCTCCGTCTTTGTAGCATTCTTCCAGAGTCATGGCTACTGGCTGCTGCTTCCAATTTCAGGGATGGTGCTTACTGCCGGCTACCACCTCTGGGCACTACAGCGATCCGTGTTTGGTCCACTCAGCAAGAAAGTTGATATTGAGAAAGTTCACGAAGCACCCTGGTATGAGCAATGGCCTTTGTTCGTAATCGTGACTCTAGCGGTGCTTTTCGGAGTATTGCCGCAGCTCTTGATGTCACCAGTAACTGTGGCGTGTTATGACATCCTGCGGCTAATGGGAGGGGTGTAGTGGGGCTGGAGCTACTCTTCCCGGAGTTCTTGCTGGCCGCCGCTGCATTGCTATTGCCCGGCACCTACCTTTTGCACCGCAACGCACAGCTCTGTGGCCGGTTAGCTGTCGCAACACTAGCTGTCGCGCTGAGCGCTACGTGGATACAATGGTTCGGTGAAGGCCTCGTGACACCTGCGAGCTATTTCGGTCACCTCCAGATTGATGTTTTTTCACAATTATTTAAGTTCGCTTTCCTTGCAATTGCACTTGTAGCAGGGATTGTCAGCCTGGCTTACTTGGGCAAATTGCCACACCGTCCCGAATTCTTCACACTGCTGCTGACCGCCACGCTGGGAATGCTCATTGTGGCCTCAGCCAGCGATCTGCTGACACTGTTTATTGGCCTCGAACTGGCGGCTTTCAGCAGCTACGCGCTGGTTGCTTTCCAGAAGAGCGAGGATGGCTCGACTGAGGCGGGGGCAAAATACCTACTAATTGGATCATTCTCCTCGGCACTCACACTCTACGGCATTTCACTATTGTATGGCTTGACGGGGACCCTTAGTATCGCCAGTCTCGCAGCTCATGACTGGGATGCCGGCTTTTCCGGCGCGCTTTTCGTCGCCATCCTGTTCATTACCGGCGGCCTTGGCTTCAAGGTCGCAGCGGTACCGTTCCATGCTTGGGCGCCTGATGTCTATCAGGGCGCACCGACTCCCGTCACTGCCTTCCTTGCTGCCGGCAGCAAGGCAATGGGTTTTGTTGCCCTACTACGCATTTTCGTTGTGGCGCTTGGCTCAGAGCTGATAGAATGGCAATTGCTGTTCGCCATAATCGCGATTGTAACTATGACTGTTGGTAACCTAGCGGCGCTGCGACAGCAGGACATCGGCCGTATGCTCGCGTATTCATCGGTGGCGCAGGCAGGCTATATCCTAGCTGCTTTCCCCGCTATGACCGAGTTGGCGTTAGGCGGCGCGATTTTCCACACGCTGGTACATGCCGTAATGAAAGGCGGTGCGTTCGTAATCGTTGCAGCAGTTGGGATGGCGGGACTCGGCTATGGAGTTGAGGGGTACCGCGGACTGGCACAGAGATCACAACTTCTCGCGTTGACGATGACTGTATGCTTGCTGTCACTGGTAGGGATTCCGCCTTTCGGCGGCTTCTTCAGCAAATTCTGGCTATTCTATGGAATATTCCAAGCTGGGATGGCTGGGCAACAGTGGTTGCTCTGGCTGGTAATCGCGGGCGTCCTAAATTCGGCGTTGTCACTCTTCTACTATCTGAGAGTTATCCGCAATATCTATGCTGAAGACACGCAGGGTGAGGCACGGCCTTTTGGAGGACACACCCGTTATCCAGCACTAGCTGCGCTTCTACTGCTCATACTCTTGATTCCATTGCAATACGACTATATCCTAACACTTTGCCGTGATGCGGCGGCATCACTGCTGTGAGTAGTGCTGAGAAGAAACGTCAGTTCGAACGGCTCTGGAAGGGCGAAACACCCAAAGGTACAAACCCACAGAAGCGAGACGTATTCCGCTCCAAGATGAAATCGGCCTGCCAGCAGCTTGGCCTCCGATTTGGCAAGATAAATTCACAGCGAGTTTATCTAGGCGAGACGAGGGCAGATGGCGATGATTTTACCCGCGTTGGCGAAGTTCGTGTGCGCCACCCTCCGCGGCGTCACCTACGTGGCCACTAATTGATATCAGCTTGTAGCAATTCGGTTGCGAACGCGGAAGGTACTAATTCGAGCAAATCACGGTAGGGTGAACCTGGTAGTTCCTGTAGATAGCCTCGCGCACGTTCCCGCCACGGCTCGAGAAGCTCCTCGTAAACATGGTGTGCGTCTTCCGGCTGACCATTAGCGATGAGCGGGGCTGCGTCCTTGTCTGCCAAGAATGCCTGTACCCAAGGCTGGTAGCCGGGCAAGCGCGCAAGTCGTGTCAACGGCAACGTTGGTATACCTAATGACAAATCACCGATTGGTGTACCTGTGAGCAACGATTTGAGCAGGTCAACGAAATCATCTGCTAGTTGATACATTATGCCGACGCATTCACCGTAGCGGTAGAGCAGCTGCCCCAAATCGATACGAGGTGAGACCAGTGCACCAAGTTCTGCAGAGGTGGCATAGAGCGCTGCAGTCTTGCGCTTGATGCGCTTTAGGTATACGGCTTCAGTATAGTTAGCATGGTCGGTAAAATCAGCTATTGCTCCTTCGGACAGATTTCGAGCGGCTTTCGCTAACGATCGAGATGTGGCTTCCGTGATGGCACCATGAAGAGAACCTGTCGCAATCAACAGGTCCGCTACTAAAACAGCGGTGCGTGGTCCCAGTTCCTGCCATAAAGCGGGTGCATCACGTCGAAACACGTCTCCGTCAATCCAGTCATCATGAATTAGCGCACCGCTGTGAATCAATTCTAGCGCGACGCCGCACTCGAATGCCAAGTGAGCGTCGCCATCAAGTGCGTCAGAAACCAGTCGACAGAGCACAGGTCGCAATCGCTTACCACCACGGGCGCCACGCTTGAGTAAGGGCACAACGTCCTGTGCTTCTGCAGTGAGTGCAGCAGCCAGGTGGTCCTCGAATTCCTGTCGTACTTGTTCACTGTAGGTCGATAATGGTTCGTAGGATTCCAGTGAAAAGCTAAGACTGGTGGAGTTGCGCATGCTGGCCAAAGCCTTGATGACCCGTTAAAAGTCTGCTATAGCAGCTAATGGCTGTATCTCGCCCTCTCCAGGCACCGCTAGCGCTTCTACCGCAGCATATGCGCCAGTGATAGTAGTGATAAACGGGATTCCAAGTTCAACCGCCAGCCGCCGCATCTGTGCGCCATCAGTCTGTGCGCGGCGTCCTGTAGGGAGATTAACTACCAAGTCGACATCACCGCTGCGCATGAAGCCCAAGATATCAGGCTGTCTTCCTTCCGAGATACGCCAGACAGTCTCGACCTTGAGGCCGGCTCTTCGGAGGTGGACTGCGGTTCCGCGTGTTGCGACCAACCGGAAGCCAAGTTTAGTAAGATGTTGCGCGACATCGACGAAATCTACTTTGAGTTGATTGGATACAGACAGGAATACTGTCCCTTTACTCGGTAACGAGCGGTTGCCACCAGCTAGTGCACGTCGGTAAGCAATTCCAAAACTTTGGCCATGCCCCATAGCCTCACCGGTAGATTTCATCTCAGGTCCCAGAACCGTGTCGAGTCCAGGAAGTTTAAGCCAGGAAAAGGTAGGGACCTTTACAGCTACATTATGTATGGGGAGTGGGCTCTGCAAGACAGGCAGTGGCTGCTCAAGCATTGCTTGCACGGCCAAACGTGCCAGTGGCACTCCGGTCGCCTTGGATACGAAGGGTAGCGTGCGGCTAGCACGCGGGTTTGCTTCGAGGAGGTAAAGTTTCTCACCATGTACTGCAATCTGCAAGTTGGCGGCACCGATTATGCCCAGTGCACGTGCAATCTGCGTCGAAAGTTCAACAACATCCTGCAGTTGTTTTGTCGAAAGTGATTGCGGAGGGATAACACAGGCGCTGTCACCCGAGTGGACACCTGCCATCTCGATTTGCTCCATAATCGCACCAACCAGTACCCGCCTGCCGTCGGACACCATATCCACATCTAACTCCAATGCACCTTCTAGGAAACTATCGACCAGTACAGGTTGCTCCGGCGAAGCGTGTGTCTCCAGTTTCAGGTAGCGTTTGAGTTGTGAATGAGTGTGGATTATTTCCATCCCGCGCCCACCAAGTACGAATGATGGCCGGACTAGCACAGGGTAGCCAATACGCTCCGCGCATTCGACCACCTCGGCAGCTGAAGTCGCGGCCACCCATTCGGGCATGCGTACGCCGATTTCCTCCATCAGCGCACCGCATTTCTGGCGATTCTCAGCATTGCTCATGTTTTCGACACTAGTGCCAAGAATACGGGTCTTGAGTCCACTGGTAGCAATATGCTCAGCAACAGTGTCGGCTAGGTTGACTGCAGTCTGCCCGCCCAGCTGCAGAATTATCCCCCACGGCTTTTCGGCGTCCAATATATCGCAGACGGCCTCAGTATCCAGCGGCTCGAAATAGAGTCGATCTGATGCGTCAAAATCTGTTGAGACCGTCTCAGGATTGTTATTGACTACAACTGCCTCATATCCCGCGTTGCGCACTGCCTGCACGCCGTGGACCGTTGAATAATCAAATTCGATTCCCTGCCCAATGCGTATCGGCCCCGAACCCAGGATAATTACCGAACGACCTCGCTCAATAGTGCTACCGGCATCACTACAGGTCGAATAAAAATATGGCGTCCGAGCAGCGAATTCTCCAGCGCAAGTATCGACCATCAGGTAGCTACCACGCAGTCCTGCTGCGATACGAGCCTCGCGGACTTTTACCTCAGGCAGGTCACAAACATGCGCGATGTGCGCGTCGCCGAAACCCATCTTCCGGGCACGTACAAGCAGGTCAGGCACCAATCCGGCTTCAGCCAACTCCGCCTCGAGTGCAACCAGCGTTTCAATGCGTTTAGTAAAGAAAGTGTGGAAACCAGTTAGCTGCGCTACTTCCTCTGCTTCAAGGCCCTGCCGCAAAGCTTCCCAGATTGCTTCAAGTCTACGGTCATTCGGCTGGCGCAGCAGTGTTTCCAACCTTGCTTTCCGTTCAGGAATGCCCTCTGGAAAACCGCATCCTTGCCCTAATGAGCGCCAGCCCTTCAGTAATGCTTCCTCAAAGGAACGGCCGATAGCCATGGTCTCGCCTGTCGATTTCATCTGCGTCCCAATGTCGCGCTCGGCAAGCTTGAATTTGTCGAAAGGCCAGCGCGGGATTTTCAGCACTACATAGTCTAGTGCCGGCTCAAACGCAGCGCTAGTATTGCCGGTGACGAGGTTCGGTAATTCGTGCAACCTTCGCCCAAGTGCGAGCAAGGTGGCAATGCGTGCAATTGGCACACCAGTGGCTTTTGAAGCCAGTGCCGAAGAACGGGAAACGCGAGGGTTGACCTCAATCAATACGTAATCTCCACTGGCAGGTTCGAATGCAAACTGGACATTGCAGCCGCCTATGATTCCGAGTCTACGCACCACTTTCAATGCTGATGTGCGGAGCCTCTGGTAATGTACATCTGGTAGTGTCAGCGTTGGCGCAACGACGATAGACTCTCCGGTATGAACGCCCATAGCGTCCAAGTTCTCCATCGAGCAAATGATAACGGCGTCATCACCACAGTCGCGCAACACCTCGAACTCGAACTCCTGCCAGCCCAGTACCGACTCTTCGATGAGCACTTGTGTTGTTGGCGAGAATGCCAGCCCACGCCCGGCAATAATCTCCAGCTCCTTGGGTGAGTGGGCAATGCCACCACCGGTCCCTCCAAGCGTGTAGGCTGGGCGAACAACGGCGGGATATCCGAGTTGTTTTCCAAGTGAAATTGCCTCTTCAAGTGTCTCCGCCACAGCGCTCTGCGGCACGGGTTCACCAAGTTCGACCATGTGCTGGCGAAACTTCTCGCGGTCTTCCGCCATTGCAATGCTATCAAGCGAAGTCCCGAGTGGCTGCACTCCATATTTTTCCAGTACCCCAGCTTCTGCTAGCTCAGTAGTCAGGTTCAGCCCGGTCTGTCCTCCCATCCCTGGCATGATAGCGTCTGGTCGCTCTTTCTCAATAATGCGTTCCAACGTCGCGACGTTTAATGGCTCAATGTAGACTGTGTCGGCTGTCTCCGGGTCAGTCTGGATGGTAGCGGGGTTGCTATTGACTAGCACTACAGAGTGCCCTTCCTCGCGTAGTGCGGCGCAACACTGGGATCCAGAATAATCGAATTCAGCCGCCTGGCCGATTATAATCGGTCCCGAGCCGGCAACTAGTACCTTCAGCGATTTAGCCATTAATCATCTCCCGTACACGGTCGAAAAGTACGTTGGCATCGAGCGGCCCTGGTGACGCCTCCGGATGGAACTGGACTGACCAGCAACCGGGCCCGCGGATACCTTCGCAGGTGCTGTCGTTCAAGTTGGTAAATACCTCTGCTATGCCATCAGGCATTTCACCAAGAGCAAAGCCATGGTTCTGTGAAGTGATGAAAACCTGATCTGCGTCGGTGTCATGCACCGGCTGATTGGAACCGCGGTGGCCGAAACGCAGTTTGTAAGTGCTGCCCCCTAGCGCCAACCCAAGAATCTGGTGACCAAGGCAGATGCCTACGACCGGCCAGCGGTCGAGTGCTTGTTTCACGGTCTCAACCACGGGAGTCATGTCTGGATGAGCTGGGTCGCCTGGACCGTTGGACATAAAAATTAGATCAGGCTTAGTTTTCTCCAACCCAGTCAGGTCTGTATCCCACGGCACGACCATAACACGGCAGTTCTGCGCCAAGTTGCTGATGATAGACTGCTTAACTCCCCAGTCAAAAAGAGTGATTCTAGGGCCTTTGCGGCCGTGGCTATATTTTTTAGTCGTTGAGACTTGTGCGACCAGATTAGAATCGGAAGGCCAATCCATTTTTGCGGCACGAGCGATACCCGCCTCAGGCTCGAGAGAGCCATCGCTGCACAATACAGCGCGTAGAGTTCCAGCTTCTCTCGTTCTGATTGTGAGCGTGCGCGTATCAATGCCCTCCAATCCTGGAATATTCTCGGCCTGTAACCATTCGTCCAGCGTCTGCTGACCCTGGTAGGGGGCCCGGCAGCACTCCCGCACAATGCAGGCGCGCACCTGTGCACCAGAAGACTCCATCCAATCCGGGTGGCAGCCATAATTCCCAATTTGCGGGAAAGTGAACATCAGCAACTGGCCGGCGTAACTAGGGTCCGTGAGAGCTTCCTGATAGCCGGTCATCGAGGTGTTGAAAACAAGTTCTCCCTCGACTGTTCCAACGGCGCCAAATGGGCGTCCGTGGACTACGGTGCCATCCTCTAGAGCAAGCCACCCCTGCATCTAGGGCGTGCCAGTCGGCTAGGGGATAAAACGCTGCCTATTCGCGGAGCGTTGCTAAGGCTTCTTCTTCGACGAAGTGCAGTTTACCTGGAATTACGAGTGAATGCGGTGTCTGACCAAGGTCGGTCTGTAGCATTTCACCCAGCGAACCGGCCCAGTGCTTTTGGTCACTGCGGCCGACACGGGCTGCCGCGCATGCCAACGCCTCGGGGAGCACGCCACCATCCAGCAGTAACACCGCACCCTCATGGGCAGTCATCAGCCGTGGTTCAGCAGCAGGGTCGTCGGCGTGGATATCGAGGAGTACTAGCGAGTGAAATCCTAGCTCCAAATTCTGCAGCACCCGTTTTACGGGTGAGAGCGGCTTGTAATTGCCTTCAGGTAGTACCAGCGTTGCGACCGGACCGAAACGATAGTGTTGTAGCCCCAGTTCACCTGCAACCGCAGTCAGCACCGATGCATTGTGCACGACATGGCACTTAACGCCCGCCTCACGGCACTGCAGCCTCAGGCTGACGTGCGTGGTCGCTGAAAGTGGGTCGCCACCGACCAGTAGCACGGTCTTGCTGTCGTGCGCCGCTGCGATTAGTACTTTGGGCTGCTCGACTTCCTCGCGCGAGAGCAATTGTACGCTACCAGCTTCCTGCTCAATCCATGCCAGTGTTTCCGGTACCAGATGTGAAGTATAGCCCTCGGCGAAGATTGTATCGGCTGCACTGATGGCGGCAATGCCAGCCTGTGTTAGCGATTCCGAACCACCTAATCCCAGCCCGACCAGCGTGAGCATGCGCTCTTAATGCGTGGAGCGGATAACCGCACCGCCATGCAACAACAGCGTACCACCCTCACTGTGCAGACTGAGCCCTATGCGTTCCATGACATTTCCCAGGAGGTGCAGGCAGCAGTTGCCAATGCGGGCGTTCGCGATGGTGTCTGCCACCTGTTTATTCGTCATACCAGCGCTAGCCTGCTGCTGCAGGAGAACTACGACCCGTCGGTAAGGCAGGATCTCGCGCAATTCATGTCACGCATCGTACCCGAGGATGGCAACTATGCGCATAGCATTGAAGGTAGTGACGACATGCCTGCACACATTCGGAGCGCACTCACCTCAGTTTCAGAGAGTATCCCAGTTTCTGAAAGCAAGTTGCTCCTAGGACGCTGGCAAGGTGTCTACCTCTGGGAACATCGTGCGCATGGGCACCGGCGCGAGGTCATCATCACGGTCACAGGTGACTAATGCAGAGTGCAGCCGGCCTGCAGCCCTAAAAACACCACTACTTTCACCTTCCAATGCAGGCGCTCCACTTCGAAGCACACGGTGAACTGGGCGTACTGCAGTTCGGCGACGTCCCTGACCCTGAAGTTCCGGACGGCTGGGCGTTGCTGAAGGTCGAAGCTTGTGCGCTCAATCACCTCGACATTTGGGTGCGACGTGGCTGGCCCGGCCTAAAACTGGATATGCCGCATATCGGCGGCAGCGACATCGCTGGCACGCTGGTCGCGGACGCCGCCGACTGGAAGGCGGGCGACACCGTCGTTGTGGATCCGGGCATCTCGACGCGACAGGACGCCTGGACCACACGTGGAGATGATTCGTTGTCTCCGGGTTATCGTATTCTTGGAGAACATGTCCGCGGTGGTTTCGCCGAGTTTGTGGCAGTACCGATAGAGAACTTGCACCCGCGGCCGGCCGGCCTCACGGCGGCGGAAGCGGCCGCACCATTGCTGGTTGGGTTGACTGCATACCGCATGCTGGTCCATCGTGCGCGACTGCAAACGGGCGAGCGAATGCTGGTCGTGGGCTCAGGCGGTGGTGTAAACTCAACTGCCATCCAGCTTGGATGCCACCTCAATGCCGAAGTACATGTGGTGGCAGGTGGTCCCGAGAAAGCGCAACGCGCCAAAGAGCTGGGTGCAGTGCTGGTCGTTGACTACAAGACCGACGAGGCATGGCACAAACCATTATTCGTCGCTACCGAACGCCGTGGATACGACGTCATCATTGACAACGTTGGGCGCGCGACTTGGAAACAGTCGCTGCGGTTGGCGGGCATCGGTGGCCGTATCGTCACCGTTGGCAACACCAGCGGCCCAATAGCGGAGACTGATATCCGCTTCATCTTCACGCGACAACTCTCCATCCTAGGCTCGACCATGGGCTCGCACGCTGACTTCGCTGTTGTGCTAGAACTTCTCGAACAGGGCGCGCTGAAGCCGCTTATACACTGCGAACTGCCGCTTTCCGAAGGGCGACGCGGCCATGAAATTATAGAGCGTGGTGAGATGTTTGGCAAGGTCGTGCTGCGGTCAGATTAGCAATTACTTAGGCTTTTTTGCATTAATATTCTTTTCCAGTTCACCCACAAATTCTTCGAGAGAATTCAAATCTTCCGCCTTAGCCGATGTTTCTATCTTGAAACCGAAATCCGTTATGTCATCAAAGCCATACATTCCACCACTTCCTTTGATATTGTGTCCAAAAATCATCAGTGCTTGATAATCTTTAGAATTTAAAGCGACCTTAATTTTAGGAATTTCAGTGAGGAGGTGAGCTACATACTTCGTTTGCATTTCAGCCCATTCGTCATCATCAAAGTCCTTACTTCTGAAACTGATATCCAGAATTCAATAACTGCCTTCAGGCATGGTGCCATGGACTACATCCTGAAACCAATGACTGTTTCTACAGTACGAGGGGCCCTTGAAAAAGCCACGGAATTTTCTAAAGAACTGGAAAAAAAGAGAGATGGTATTATTGACGTGACTGAATTCCGTTCACTAGTAGACAACTTCTCACCTGAAAAAATGGGCCTTTATGATACAGGTTCAAAATCTACTGAATTCACTCAGCTCGTTAATGCACTTCAGGAAAAATTGATTCATCCTGGTAAGGCAGGGCGCATACACAATCTGTTTCTTTTAACTAAATCGGGGATAGTGATAGGAAAGCTTACAACCAATAAGGTCGACAATACCGATGCCGACATCATGGGGAGTATGTTTACTGCCATCAAGGACTTTATGGAAGATGCAGTTAGCCAGAATACAGAGTCATCTCTCGAAGATATACACTTCGGAGACATCCACATTAAATTCGGGTCAGCTGCCTTCACGGACCTAGCTATTGTTTACACAGGCACTTTCAAACAGGATGCAGAAAACGCTATCACTGATGCTGTGATTGCTTTTGAATTAGAAAACATGGCCGTTCTTGAGAATTGGGATGGAGACATGGCTAAAGTTAGTGGTGCAGATAGATGCTTGGAAGAACTTTTTGCCAAGATCGACAAGTCAGACAACTAATTTCCCCTTTTCAACCGGGCAACAATATGGCTTGAACTAGGACCATATGCTTTGACCCGTGCAAATGCCTCAACTGCACAGGAATGTTCATTCATTTTTTTTGAGAGATTTGCAGGCATACTGTCCCAATCACTTCTTTTCTTGAAACCAAGCCACTTGTCACGATATACTTCATGGAAAATAATCTTGCCTGAATATTCGAGGCAATTAGAAGCGTGTGACAGGAAATCACATGTTCCACCAATATATCCCAAGTGAATTACGTCAGCCTTTCTGTATTCATCACGGCAATCTTTGTTGACGACCTCAATATTAACAATACTGTTCAGCTCAATATTCTGGCGTAGATATTGAATTGATTCTGGATTTTTATCAATTGCAATGACCTTGGCATTAGGATAGGCTTTAGCCATTTGCAATGCAAAATAACCAACCCCAGCAAAACAATCCATAATCACTAGAGGGTTATGGAAATCATAAATCGCCTTTACCCTGGGCGGACCTCTTGGTCCTGCCCTCCACCCCATGTTACCTGCTGACCACATCTGCTTAGCAACGTCCAGCCTGTAGCTGATTCCATATTCGATAACCGTTGTTTCAGTGCTATCGCCATAGAGCAAATGAACACCGGAAGGCTGTCGCAGTTCTCCGGAAATATCTCCTGTTTTAACAACGCTAGAAATGCCTGGAAGAATGGAGTAGGCCTCAGCAATTTCCTGTGCATGTCCTTGCAGTTTTTCGGGAATTCGAATTATAAGAACGCTTCCAATACATTTCCACTTGCGCGGCAAGTCAAACTTCATCCAGCCCGGAAGCAATTTAGCGACCTGCTCGAAAGGCGTTTCGCGCTGTTTCACGAGCATTTCAGCAATTTGCTTCATCGTTGTGTCAACTCACGCAGTCGAGCGATTTCCGGCTTCCAGCGGTCGGGACCGCCGGGGGTTTCTAGGTAGCCGGCAATACCATCCAGTCGGGAGTCCTGCATGAGTGAGCTGAAAACTCCCTCACCCATTTTTCCTTCACCATGGTTAGCGTGACGGTCTACACGTGAGCCACAGTCACTAAGAGAATCATTAAGGTGCATTCCAACCAGTCGATCCCTACTGATTAATGAATCAAATTCATCCCAAACACCATTGTAGTCGCTAACCCAGTCGTAACCTGATGCCCAGGCGTGCTGCGTATCAATACAGACTCCCATGCGAGATTGATCCTCGACGTGCTCCAGAATATGCGCCAGTTCAGTGAAGGTAATGCCAACATTGGTTCCCTGACCAGCAGCATTTTCCAGCACCAGCAACGATTCAAACCCATCGGTTTTTTCCAGTGTAGTGTTAATGTGGGTGGCAATTCGCTCCAGTGCTGCATCGCGCGTTCCACGATCGTCGCGCATTGCCTTCTGAGGGTGTGTATGCGAGCCAGGGTGGAAATTCAGATAGGGCACGCCCAATGCCTCGCAGCGACGGTATTCATCAAGGAAGGCATGTTGCGCTCGCTTACCCTTTGATTCGTCGGGCGATCCCATATTAATCAAATAAGAATCGTGAATCATCACCGGTCCCAGTTGACTCTTCGTCAGTGCCGTGTGAAACTGCTCAAGCTGTTCTTCAGTCAAGGGCTTCGCAATCCATTGCCTCTGGTTCTTGCTGAACATCTGGAACGTGTCGGCTCCAATAGTCAGCGCCTCACTGACCGCATTGTGCAGCCCACCAGCAACTGAGACGTGTGCGCCCAGTTTCATCGAGTCGCAAGCAACAGCTACTACATATCGCCTGCGGGCTTATTAGCACCCCATTTCTGAAGCGACGTGAAGTTCGCACTGGTCGCTAATCCCAACCACCCTCAGGCAGTGGAAAAACTAGAGCTACTACTCGAGCTAGTTGGTGACGCAGAACTTGAAGAGGCTACAGCGCAACTGCTAGGCCGCAAGGGAAAGCCCCTCTCTGAACTACAAGGCGAGCTGTTAGTGGCATTAGGAGGCGACGGTACGCTACTCTATGCACTGTCCCAACTAGACGTGCCAATCTTCGGCATTAACACTGGGCAGGTTGGCTTTTTGACCGAGGCTGAGTTCGGTGACACTCTCGAGGCTGATTTGGAACGGCTCAAAACAGGTGATTATAATGTTGAAAAACTGCAGCGCCTCGATGTACGAATCAATGGCCTATCAATAGGACAGGCACTAAACGAGGCTGTTATCCACACCGCGCGTGTCGCCAAGATTCAAAAATTCCGCATAAAAATCGATGACCAGATAGCAGATGAATTCCGTGCTGACGGAGTGATTGTTGCCACGCCTACGGGTTCAACAAGCTACGCCATGTCAGCCGGCTCACCCATCCTGCACCCCACTGTCGGAGCGCATGTGATGGTACCGATTGCACCCTACCGCATCGGATCAAGACCGCTCGTGATTCCCGATAACATGGAATTAGGAATCAGGCTCCTAAACCCACAGGAATCTGTTATCGTGCTAGATGGACACGATGAACTGGCTGTAGGAGCGGATGACGAGATAAAGATTGTAAAGTCGACAAAACCGGCTCGCTTTGTGCGCTTCGGTAACCGCTTCTTCGAACGGGTGCAGCGGAAGTTGCAAATGAGGTAAATATGGCCAAACGACGCAAGGCAAGACTCCCGGGCACCCGTACTGCAACGCGCATTGAGCAGCGCAAACTGCTAGAACGGGTAAAGCAGCTGAAAAAGAAGCCGGAGTTACTACTACCGAAATGCCAGCACCCTCCAGGTGAGTGCATCTATCCTGATGTACGTAAGCAACTCGAACAGGCTGTACTGCCTGACGAACGCGGATTTCTAGGACGTATGTTCGGTCGGCGGCTGAAGGACTCACTGGCACTCGCCTTGCAAGCGAGTTTGAGTCTACTGGATGCCGGTAAGGCGCCAATAATGGCAGTTGCACGCTATCCAACCGGGGAGGTGAGTTATGTCCAGCGCGGACAGTCAGTCCCCAAGGAACGGCTCATTGGCGTCCAGAATTTCCACCACCGTACTTGGCGTGCGCTAGCGCACATTGCATACGTCCAGCGGAATGATATCTGGCTCTACTCACTTCCAAAACGGTTGGTCTGCACCGGTCACTCACCAGGGTTGCCACCTCAATTGTGGGATGAACTACGTGCCGCTCTGCCACGTGGCTGGAGCGACAGCGACGGTGACGGGCTGACACTACACTGTATTTCGCTCGACCGGAAAGTGCGTCTGCCAACTGCAGGCTGGCGCCGCTCGAACCGCAAAACAATCCTTGACTTGCTCGAACACCAGCACGCCACTGATGCAATAAGCGACTGGGAAGTAAATGCAGTAACATCGCTTGATACACTCGCACCACCTGTAGATTGCCCGGCTCTAAAGGAATATCTCACGGGACAACTTACCGACGCCGAATTATGGACCAGATTAGGTGAATGGCAACGTGAACGGGTAGCTGAGGGAAGTGAGCATGGCGTCATACATGGCAGCGAACTACTCGCACCGAAGGAATTCAGTGCGCGACTGTCGCTTTCTGGCCACGACGCCCGCATCGCACACGAACTGCTGGAAGGATACGCTGGTGCAGTTGCGGTTGATGCACTAACTTTAGGTGCACTGGCTAGCGCCACCTGGAAGTCAGTAGGGCAACAGCTGCTGGCCGAATGGGGGGGAACTCCCGACAATAGAGAGCCACTAGAACAGCTGCGCGAAACGTTAGCGCAGGCCAAAATCCAGGACGCACTGGCAACACTGCCCGTATTGGAAGGGCTGCCACCACTGCCAGCGCTAGCTGACCGTGCGGTAAGGCTGCTCCGAACCGGCCGCAATGAAGTGCTTCTACGCGAATTGGCCACTGCAGCGGAGGCGAGCCATCCTGAGCAGGCACTGGCATGGGCTATTCTGCACCATACCGGCAGCGCAACTGGTCGGGAATGGCAGTTCAGCCGCGAGGTACGCGAATTCGCCGATGAGCTACGTCCAGTATTCGAATCTGCGGTCGATGCCGAAGGGGATGACTACGCCGATGCATTGCACGAACTGGGCAGGCTAGCCGGCGCAGAATTTTAAACCGCCCCACTCGGTCCGAGCCGGGGGGCCCGTGGTCTAGGGGTTATGACGTCGCCTTGACATGGCGAAGATCGGCGGTTCAAATCCGCCCGGGCCCACCACCTAATAAGCGGAGCAATGACGTGAAGATGATACGTACCCTGCCAGTCACTTGTGTTACTCTCCTGTTTCTGTTACCTACGCTGGCGGGCTGTCTTGAGCCCGAAGATAATCGAACCTACCTGCCAGAGTTGACACTGTTTGACTTCGACCAGCCCCAGCCTGTTACCACTTGGTACCACTATCCGGGGACTGTGGCTGAGCCGTGGGCTGTCGATGCGACAAATCCATCCGCAGTCTTAGAAGCGAACATTACACCGAATCTTATTGGTAATAATGTGCCGTACTTCACAAATGCAACTTACTATGGTGCAGGTTACGATACTTTCGAGCCGACAATTGGAATTACGTCATCAGGAGCTATTTTCTTCACCAGCTGGAATGGAGCTGGTGACGGAACACACATCATCCGCTCGCTCGACCAAGGACAAACCTGGGAGGACGTTGGGCCTTTTCTAGGTGGAGGTGATGATGGTCCGGGGCAAACGGCAAACTCCAATGACCCCTATATCTATGTTGATAAGTTTACTGACAAACTTGTCAAATTCGACATGCATGCGCTTACCGTAGTCAATGTTGAATATTCAACTAATGACGGCCAGACATGGAGTACGCCTTTCCCAACTCATGGATATGCTGTCCCTCAAGACCATCAAAGCATTGCCTCGATGCCACACTCGAATGCAATTTCAGGAGAGGTAGTCTACGTTTACTGCATTAATACAGGGTCACCTGCAGCTGGACCTCAGTGTTCCCGTTCTATAGATGGTGGACACACGTGGGATGCGCAGAGAATTGGTTATCCATTAGGGACCACTCAGTGTTCTGGCCTCCATGGTCATGTCGCGGGTGGAGTTTATGGGGCTGTGTACAGAGGAAATCCTTCCTGCGATGGACCTGCTGTATATCGCTCGCTGGACGGTGGCTCCATATGGACCGAGCACACCATTACGACTGAAGTTGGGATGCAGGATGGATGGCACGCTCACGAGGTTGCCGCAGCTGTAGATGACGAGGGGAATGTTCACGCAACATGGATTGGTAATGACTTGTTTCCATGGTACGCTTACTCCAGGGACCAGGGAGGTACATGGAGCGACCCGATGATGGTTGCAGCCCCGGGTGTCAAAGAGACTGGTTTCCCGACAATATTCGCAGGTTCAGAAGGGCGTGTAGTCGTTGGTTATATTGGTGAAGTTAACGACATTGAGACCAATGCCTCGAACAGCGGTTGGTCTGGTTATATGGCAATTATGACTGATGCCTTCGCCGAGCACCCTCTAATCACGAGTGTAGCAGTGAACCACCCTGATGATCCTCTGGACATAACTTCTGACTGCGGCAACGTCCGCTGTGGTGGTTTCGGAGATTTCATTGATGTCGAGATTGATGACGAAGGGCGACCATGGATTGCCCTTGCGCATAATGCCGCGGGTTTCGAGGAAGCTGTTATTGGGACTCTAATGGAAGGCCCAACCCTTTACGGCGATGAAATCACCTACCTGCCTGTCTTGCCGGTAGGCGGCAGTTCAACCCTCAAAATGGGGTGAGGAACAGGTGTATTGTGCAGTATACAACGGCACGCCATGAGCCTTAAAGCCCCGCAACTCTCACGTCCAATATGCAGCAATCAGCTGTTGTAGTAGCGTTCCTGTTCATTTTCGCCAGCCTAGCAGGCTGCCTCAATCCTGATGACAATAGAGGGACATTGAAAGAACCTACACCTTTCGACTTTGATTCACCTACACCAGCTACAACTTTCTATCATTTTGATGGAGCACGCAATGCTACAGATTTCTATGAAGTTAATGGTACATCAGTTATTTACGGTAATAATATTCCTATTTTTAGTGAAGGAACTTATTATGGAATCGGAACAACTACTTTCGAGCCTACTATAGGAGTTACACAGGCTGGGAATGTGTATATGACAAGCTGGGGGACTGGTTCGGGTGGTGCTACAGCAATAGTCCAATGCACAAATATGGTGACTATGACCAACCTGTCTGATTATTCCTGCACAGATGTTGGTCCTCCATGGGTCCCTAATAGCAATGATCCGTATCTATACGTGGATCTCTGGACTGACGCTATCATGAAATTTGATATGCACGCTTTGTCAGGTATGACAGTAGAATTCTCAGAGAATGAGGGAAGCACGTGGAGGGGCCCTACAGCAATTACTTGGCCCTATACTGTTCAGGATCATCAAACAATAGCGTCATCACCGTATCCATGCCCTCAACCCGTTAATTGCTATGATACAACATACGTGTTCTGTGTAAATGGCAATTTTGCTGCACCACTCTGCAGCAGTTCATTTGATGGAGGTATTACTTGGACCCCTGAGCAGGAGGGTGCGCCTTCAGGTTGTAATAGTGGCGGTCTGACAGGACACATAATTGGGTCCAACAATGGTAATTTCTATCGTGGAAACCCAAGTTGCGATGGGACAAGTTATTCAGTTTATCGCAGCACAAACGGCGGATTTGACTGGACAGAACACGTACTTCCAACACAGAGTACTGGAACTGCTGACACCTGGAATTTTGAAGAAGTCGCTGTCGCTGCTGATGACGCTGATTATCTGCATGCTTCTTGGATCGGTTTAAACAATTTACCATACTATAGTTATTCACAAGATGAAGGAGATACATGGAGTGATCCTATCATGATTAGTCCACCAGGAGTTAATGGTACAGGATTCATTACCATTGCAGCCGGTTCGGAAGGAAGAACGGCAATGGGTTACATTGGCACTACTAACGGTGGGTCGACTTGGAATGGATATATGACTGTAATAACAGATTCATTCAATGAAAATCCATTGCTAACAACAGTAGTTGTAAACTTACCCGACGACCCCCTAGAGAATGCCAAAAATGACTGCGGTTACGACCGCTGTGGTGGTTTTGGAGATTTTATAGACATCGTTGTGGCGGCGGACGGCCGCCCCTGGTTCGGACTAGCGCATAATCCTGCCGGTGAAATAGGTATTTTCGGCACCTTCGCCGAGGGTCCATCGCTGCGTGGT
>Ga0207984_1000064_pt1 | contig 57802 bp, 46 predicted proteins | sample ETNtaG_30_FD_185760 | JGI IMG/M metagenome (GOLD analysis project Ga0207984, IMG submission 185760) | Marine microbial and viral communities from oxygen minimum zone, Eastern Pacific Ocean - ETNP201306PF43B (SPAdes) (version 2) | ecosystem: Environmental > Aquatic > Marine > Oceanic ...
GGAGTTCAGAAAGAACTGGGTCGCCGTTTGGCCATTTGGTCGATATTCTGCGCCGCATGTTTTGTGGCGTTGATTGTGACAGCGATCGCTATGGGATCCGAGTGACAGAGTCGGCATGCAAAATGCGCGGAAAAACACTTGGCTGCTGCCACTGATGTGAATGTGAATGGTGGTCCTTTAGGTGGCACTCCATTGCATTATACGTATGTGGGTTAGGATATAGACAACGGAACCATCCATCTTAGGCTAAAATTCCGGTTTGAGGCGGCACCAACCGAGACATTGAGAATACTCCATTCGGGAAAAAACCCTCGATATATGCACACTCTACGCTCGAGCATGATGCGACTCGGTAGGAGCTCGATATTTTACCTGCAGATGGGGGGTTTCCAATCGCTGATGATTTTGATAACGTGATTGCAGACAACTTTCCAATGTTCCACAGACAATCAGTGTACGTTCAGCGGGGAAAGGTGCCTTCCCTGTTACAAACATCTCCTCAATCTTGGCAACTAAGCAAGCCGAATAAGTTACGTTTGGTGTTGGCGTCAGGAAAAACTGGTTCGACACAGGATTCGTTTCTCCAGTTATTTTTCCGGCAAAACAATAATCGCGAATAGCTCCATTTATCATCAAGAGAGTGCTTCTAAATCCATCATTATGTTCAACTAAATAAGCTGCGGGATCTTTGACAAGCTTGTAAAGTTCCCCAGTACCAATCAAATTTTGTGTCCGCCCATCCTCATCTGTTAACCCACATGGAGTATCGCTACGAGACAATGCTGCTTCAAGTAATTCCATCGACCATTGCCCATTTCTCCCTGCCTCCCAAACTGCATCACCTTCAATCAGCTGAACGGCTTTAACACCAGACTCACCTCCTTCTCGCCGCTCTATCATGCACTGCATGGCTTCCAACGCATGATAGTCCATGGCATCTGAGCCACCCACTCCAACCATTAATGCATCCTCCAATTCGCAATCAATAGGCAGTTCCAGGTCTGGTAGACGCCAAGTCACAGGAAGAGACGAACCGGCTAAAATGGGAAAGCCTAATCGGCGACCATCCTCAACCATCTCTTTGGCCTTTTCAAAACTGTATGACAAATGTTTGTCATTATAGATCGGAACCGCGAAGCCATCACTTTCAAATACCGAGATACAAGCTTTAAAAAACTCATAACGTGGGTAAAGGATTTGATCCAATTCATTTTTGGGATAATCCCCGTGCTCACCAATAATTAGAACACCGTCAACAGCCAACTTATCTCCACCACAACGCAGTGCTTCAGCGATGGTGGGATAAACCTCAAAATTGAATTCCTGAGCTCGATCCATACTTTGGTCACCTTCCGGCTTCTGTTCAACATATAACGATGCTACCTCAACGCTTGGAGTGTGCCATCGCCCCTCATACGGGTAGCCAACCATAAAACGATCAGCAAAATGTTGCGCATGGGAAAGGTAGGTGTAGACTGTCGCGATCACAGCAATGCGTTTCGGTCGACTTCGAGATGTCATCTTCAATGCCTCCGTTCAAGTTCTCCAAAAAGTAGATTCAGGTGTAGGTTGATAAGAAATAGTCAGATTTTGTGTCTCCTGCCTAGACTGATCTTGATCCAAACTTTCAACACCGGCAATTACCAGTCCACTGGTTAATAAAGTTCGTTCAACAGGATAGGTCGGTTCTCCACTCAGAAACATCTTCTCAATATTATTGACCTGAGGGGTAAAAAAATTTGCTAATGTCGTGCGGGCCGGCGGCATAGGCAAATACATCTGTGTAGACAATACCCCAGACTCTCCTTCGAGTTTAGCCGCAAAGTTAAAATCATCCACTAATCCGTTCATCATTATCATACTACACTTTAATCCATCGACATGCTGATAATGATATGCCATTGGATCCTTCACAATATCTTTAAGCTCGCAAAGTGTAGGAAAGACGTTATTGAAACCAGCTCGAGCTGGTTTAATCGTGTGACTGCGGGATAATGCAGACTCGAACAGCTCCATCGACCAAACACCTTGTTGATGGGCTTCCCAGAATTTATCTCCTCGATAAGCCTGTAACCATTCCACTCCAGATTCACCACCACTCCGCCTTTCGACCATACACTGAATTGTTTCAAGTGCATGAATGTCATACCCGTCAACCCCACCATAAGCCACACATACTGCCTCTCTAATCTCAGCCCCCAGTGGCATATCAAGTGATGGTGTTCTCCAAGTCACTGGTAATGACGATCCGGCCATAAAAGCGAAGTCCAACTCTCGTGAAAGATCATACATCTCCCAACACCATTCCCATTTCCATGATAAATGTTTATCATTAAAAATGGGTGCGGATTTACCACTGAATTGATACACATCGGTGATTTGTTTAAACAACTCGTAGCGAGGGTATTGACGTTGGCCCTTCTCGTTAGTTGGGTAATCACCATGCTCACCAATAAGCAAAACGCCGTCGACGGCTAGCGAATCTCCTCCTAGTGTCAAGGCTTCAGCAACCGTCGGATAAATCACCATCGATGGGAATCGCTTAGCGCGATCCTGGCTCAGATCGTTATCTCCAACCTGGTCAACGTAGAGTGAAACGAGATCCATCTCTGGATAATGATGCCGACTTTCCCAACCATAACCTTCCAGAAACCGATCAACGATGTGCTGAGCATGAGAATACTTGTGATAGATTGTGACAACAGCCGCAATTTTGGGACGTTTAACCATTATTCAGATCCTTAAATTTTGCAAATAACTTAATTAATGAGAAAACATCGGCTTCCGATATATCAAGGAGATTAGCCGTAACTCGTCCATCATTTTAAGCGTTACCCTCGACATGGAGCAGGAACAGACAATGACTATATCACAAATAGCCGAAAAATTAAAGGTCAGTGAAAACACAATTCTTCGTCTCTGGGTACACGAAAATAAAGAAGCAACTATAGGAACAGAGATAGATGCGAATTCAAATGGAGATTATAAATCATCCTCGCTGAAGAAATATGAAATTGACGGCGAAAATTCAGTAGATGGAGAGTTCGACAAAATTTTCCAATTCCTGAAGAAACAAATTGAAGAAAAGGACAAACAACTGTCTGAAAAAAACGCTCAAATTAGGACAATCCACAATTACTTGGAACAGGTACACGAACTATTGGAATCAAGGGAGATGCGTGTGACTGCACTAAACCAGGAATTAGCTGAAGCACATCATAGGATTGAAGAATTTAGCCACCGATCATTTTGGAAACGGTTTACTGATTTATTCATACTTTTACCATCAACCTAAAATTTAAGGAGACCCAAACCATGAGACACAAGACAAGAAGAAAGTTACTAGACACAATCAGAGAAGCGTTAGCAAGCATACAGATTATTAATCAAAAACTAAACGGTTTTTTAATTTTAAACCCCAAACTGACAGATTAAATATTCAACTCAGAAAAAACGCTTCTGTGCTCCTGTAATAACAGGTGGAACAAATCAGGCAAACTCGCTCTTTATCAAAATGATTGCACTCAGTCTAAGTTAAATCCCTTTCAGTAGATCATGACTACTTCCCTCTCCAATTAACCTGAAACATCAAGTGCTTCCTCAGTAACAACCTGATACAGAAACTACTTCAATATTGAAAAATCCAGTTCATATATTTATAATAGAGTAAGCTCCCATCTGATGTTACACATTCTTAAGTTTTTCAAAAGACCTAAATACTAACCGTTAGTTAGTCATTTATCCGGTTAATCCACAGTAAAGAAGGAAACCAATGAATTTTATCATCGTATCGAAACCCATTGATTACATAATGACAGTAATAAAAAGCGCTAGCATCTGGTTAATTTTGCTATTGATATTAATGGCTGATTCTACATCAGCATGGTGGACGGGCGGTCATGTTATCCTATCAAAGGCAGCCGTACGCGTTCTACCTGATGAAATCCCCAACTTTTTCAAAAGCTCAGGTCTTATGATCGCCCACTGCTCTGCAGATCCTGAGCTTGTAAACAACCGGAATGTCCCCCATCTTCGTAGCACACAACACCCTAACCACTATTTTGACCTAGAATTACTCAAGGATAATAATTTGCCTGAAACTCGTTATGCATTAATAAACCTTTGTAATCAGCTCAAACTAGACCCGGAAAAGGTCGGATTCTTACCCTACGAAATTATTGAAGCCACTGAACGATTAGCACTCTCTTTTGCAGAACATAGAAAGTATCCACAGAACTCATACATTCAACAAAAATGCTTGGTCTACGCTGGGTTACTTGGCCACTACAGTGAGGATGTTTGCCAGCCCCTTCATGTCACATTGCACCATAATGGGCGTGTCAATGCAAATGGAGAGGTAATAGCCCACAAGGGGATACATTACAAAGTTGATGCAATTATCGAACATGTGGGCTTCACCTCTGAACAACTAACAAAAGGTTTGCAAATTCAGGCTCTGGATGACCTGAGAAAAGACGTTTTAACGGTTGTTCTCACTAAGCATTCCGAGGTAACAAGGCTTTACGAGTTAGCAGATCAATTTCCATCCGAAAATGAGGCAGAACCAACTCTATCCCCGGAAGTAGCTGATTTTGTCAAACACATGGCCGTTTCCGCCACCCAATTTACCGCACAACTTTATTTAACCGCTTGGCAAATGTCTAAGGACATAACGTTTCCTGGTTGGTACGGTACAAGTTTCGACCGAAACAAGTACGACAGTGAATAAACTTTACTATCTAACATAATCGACCAATCTAACTAGGATGCAATAAATTTGAAAGAGGTAGGAATATCTAGTGCAACAGTAATGTTGTCCGGCGGACAAGATTCTACAACCTGTTTATACTGGGCCTTAGCAAAATTTAACCATGTGGAAGCAATTGGTTTTGATTACGGTCAAAAGCACCTGATTGAGCTGGAAGCAGCACAGCAAATTTGCCATAACCTGCGTGTCAGTTATACCATCATTGACCTAAAAGGTGTTTTCGCCAATTCCTCACTGGTTGACTCTCAGCAGGACGTTTCTGCACAACATACTATTAACCCAAACCTACCATCTTCTTTTACCGCTGGACGTAACGCTGTTTTTCTGAGTGTCACAGCTGGCTTAACTTATAATAAGAACATCAATAACATCGTGACGGGCGTTTGCCAAACCGACTACTCCGGCTATCCTGACTGTCGTCAAATTTTCATCGAGTCTATGGAGAAATCACTGAATTTAGCATTGGACTCAGAAATCAAGATCCATACACCGTTGATGTATTTAACCAAAGCCGAAACCTGGAAGCTAGCCAAAGATCTTGGTTGCCTTGAAATTATCATTAACCAAACACATACTGATTACAATGGCAACCGTGTTGATTTTAATGAATGGGGATATGGCGCTTTGGATAATCCTGCCAGCCAACTTCGAGCACAAGGATACAAAGAAGCAAAAGCTAAAGGGTGGATATAATCCAACAACTCAGATTCCTACAACTTTTTCGATTCGGGAATCGGAATTAGTTGAATTTCAAAAAGTTTGGGCCATAATTTCCCGGTAACGAAGAGTCTTTTCTTCGTCTTATCGTAGGCAATACCATTCAGAACATCGACTGGCAGATGATAATTTTTGAGCCTCAGCAATCCAGTTAAATCTATCCAACCCACAACCTGTCCAGTTTGAGGATCAATTTTAGCGATCCGGTTACTCTGCCAAACGTTAGCGTAAATTTGCCCTTCAACATATTCCAGTTCATTCAAATATTTTACCGGTCCATGATTGTCATAAATCTTGACCTGTCTCACTATCTCAAACGTTTCTGGATTTAGAAAGTAAAGTGTTGATGTTCCATCACTCATAATCAATTGTTTGCCATCATGAGTAATTCCCCATCCTTCGGTTGAATAGTTAAATTCTCGTAACATCTCAAAATTATCTTTTCTATAAACAAAGCCAACGTTGGATTTCCAAGTAAGTTGAATAATTTTATCCTGATAGACTGTTATTCCTTCACCAAAGAAATGATCTGGCAGTCGGTGAAGTTGCAAAATTGCGCCGGTTTCTAGAGCCACACGTCGGAGCGAAGACTGAGCACGCAGTCCCGTTCCTTCGTACAAGAAACCACCTTCAAACACCAGTCCCTGGGTAAAACCTCGGTGATCATGAACATAAGTATTAACGATCTTATAGGTATAGGCAGGCACTGATTTCAAGGCAGAGGAAGCAACATCAACCGCGGTTGGAACCTTACTGCAGTCGGTGAAAGAAGAAACAAACATAACCAATAATAACAAACTGATAATAGCTAACGATTTAAAAGAAAATCCCACATACGTTTGCCAATTGCGGGTCAAAGACTTCAAAGATAATTACCCCTAATCCAAGAAATTTTGGACAATTCACCTAACATCAAGATTCAAGTAATGAATCCAAATGATAATAAGGAGATAGCGTAGTCAGACGCTCATCTTCGATCGCACCACCAACAGTAAAGTGATATAAGGACTGGTAGGTACTATCCGATAATCCTAACATATCATGAACTGGATCATCAAAGTAACAGCCAATCCCAGTAGAGCGGATACCATGAGCTTCTGCCTCTAGATAGAGAACTTGGCCTATCTGTCCTGTTTCCCAAAACAGGTGACGATATAAATAAGGAGAATCCTGAATTGTGTCCTTAAATCGGGCAATCATCCCTAAAGAAAAAGCACCATCTCCAGCAATATCCTGCTGACAACTAACCAACACGGCTTCACGCCGACAATCAACTTCCTTTAAGAGAAATAATGGAAATGTATTATCTAACGGCTTCCAAAGAAAATTAGACTTACATAAAGCCCTAAGCTCAGATAAGTCTCTATGGTTACGAACAAAAAAGTAAACCCCAGGCACCATACCATCAACCCGATGAACAAATAGCACCAAATGTACATTCGGCTCCCCCAATTCAACGTTGAAAGGCGAATGATGACATCTAGGAATGGTCTTATCCAACATACAGAAGAATTGATCTATAGATACAGAAGTAATACCATCCATATCCACGGCACTCCGTCGCTGCTGAATAATTTGTGTGGCTGATAGGTCCGGAAGTGAATCAGGAAATCGAAACGAACTTGCTTCATACGTAAAAGTGTTAGACAGTGTCTCTGGTTTTTTCACACTTTCGCTAACCTCATCTATCAGATGCCATTCCATATGTTGTTTACTCAGCTGGTTAGGTATACCTCGGAATTCAAGTTCAGCCACAGTTTGAACAATTGAATCAGGGATGCCTCGTGGAATATTGTCACGAAAATCAGTAACGTCCACGAAACAAACCAGATCGGTATGTTCCTCCTCATTAGGTAACCATTCTATCTGATGAAATCCTAATAAATCTGATATTTGTTGATCAGACAATGCATTTAGATAAATTGATCTCCATCCCTGCAGATTAGCAGAAAAACTGAGACATGCCAAAGCATGCCCAACATCGTGATTACAGTAGCGAAATGCACGCTCACCATATTTCCATGACTCCCGCCAAAAGATACTGGTTAAACTAATTAAAAAGCCTTGAGTCCCAAAGTGAGCATCCAGATCCTGCCATATAGTCAATGGTGTTTGTGCTCTTAACTCCAAACAATGATCATAAGAAACATAATGATAGACCCCCGCATCAACACCACCAATTAAGGGTGCCACCAAGTAGGCTTCCGTCGGATGCAAATTACCACTCGAGGGGTTGATACGTAATGGCCAAGAACTTTGGCCCGTAGACTTCCAAGCTGATAACCCTAACGACAACCCTAGAAAATCGCCTAAACTTTTCAGATTGAAAGGGCGACATTCTTTTCGGAATTGATATAACTGACTGTAAGGAATAGAGGAGTTCTCGGTAGCCTTGGGTAAACGAACCCTTTTTGTTCCCTCATAAAAACGAAAAGGATTCGGCTGATTTTCCCAGTCCAGATAGTCTAAGGACCGAGCAAAACGATTAAAATTATGCTTGGTTGCTTGATGATAATCAAACATCACTTGCGCATGCTTTTCATCCATCATCATACCTACTAAAAGTAATTTTTCTGAGCAACAATTAATAAAAATTGATCTGACAAGTCGGGGAAAGTATTAAAGGATTCATCAACCAAATCACAGTTACTTTCTCTCGAACTTGTAACGTTTGATCAGACGAATATTATAACCTAAATAAGAAAAAATTGAATGATCTAGATACTTGAAAAATTCTGCTTTGAACCAACAGTTCTTCTAAGTTTAAGACAAAATATTTATCTCGTTAATCATAGACACCAAACTAATACCACGAAAAAGCTTTGGCGTTGACAGTACAAACAGTTCGTGATAAGCTGGATTGGCTAATGATATTCGTTGAGAAACCATCGAAGCAGAAAAATACTAAGCTATGGTCCTCATTGATAACAACCCCCTCATTAGTTCACCACGACCTACACATATTTATTGAGTGCTCTTTGGACAAAGTTGACAAACGCATAAGAAATGCTGACTCAAAAAATTAGCGAGGTGGTTTTGCATAGAGACTATTCCTCCACCACCAGAATTCATCTATCCGATCAGATGCAAAACGTAACAGTTGGAGACGAATTCAAGCGTGTAATAGACATACATATCATTTTTGGATGGGAGTTAATTGTTAATGAAACCAGATGTAATTCAACTAACCAAAGACATCGTGTCAATCAGCTCTGTCAGTCATCAAAGCAACACAATAGTTTGTGATCTTCTAGAAGAAACGTTAAAAAAGTGTGAGTTTGAGGTCGAGCGCCTACAATTTATTGATCAAAAAGGCGAGGCTAAAATCAGTTTAGTCGCAAAAAAAGGGGAAGGGAAAGATGGTTTCGGGCTGTTCTCCCATTCAGATACGGTACCCGGCGACGAATGGGCTTGGGATGCGTTCTCGCCTGCAATTGAAGACGATCGTCTTATTGGCCGAGGTAGTTGTGATATGAAAGGACCTTTAGCAGCTACGATTGTTGCCGGTGCATCAGTCAACTCGTCCCAACTGAAAAAACCGCTTTTTATCATTATCACTGCTGACGAAGAAATTTCTGGCATGGGTGCCCGTCAAGTGACCGAGGAATCAGTTATTTTCAATTCTTGTCGGCCTGCGCATGGTGTGATTGCTGAACCTACCCAGTTAACCCCCGTATATGCTCATAAGGGTGGAGCGAGGATTGTCGTTACTGCCTATGGCAAATCCGCGCACACCAGCACCGACCAGGGAATTTCAGCCAATTTCCTGATTGCACCCTTCTTAGCTGAGATGGTCGAAGTAGCCAAACTATGTAAGACCGATGAGTCATTCATGAATCACGAATTCGATCCACCAACTAACGGATTTAACATGATCCTAGACGATGGTGGTTGCAAACCTAACGTTACAGCCGCTAAAACCGTATGCACCCTTGGTTTCCGACCCATGCCAGACGATAGAAGCCAAGACATAATCGACATGGTAACTGAAAAAGCAAAAAAGTATGATTTTGAAGTGACATCAAATCAGGGACAACCATTCTATATATCACCTGAAACTAAAATTGTTCAAACTGGACTTAAAGCAACAGGGATATCTAAACCAGGTACAGTACCGTTCGGAACTGATGCCTTTTCATTTCAAGATTCTTTGGAATTGGTAATCCTTGGCCCCGGCAACATCGAGCAAGCACACACAGTTGGCGAGTACATTGAAATCAATCAACTGTTTGAAGCAGTTAAAGTATACAAAAAAATGATCGAAATGTTGTGTATACAATAAATAACATTTAGGGAGATCAACCAAATGCAAGCTTGGATGCGTATTGGTCAGCCACTTGAACCAGTAATGAGTGACTATAAACGCATTTTCGATGCTTGGGAAGATGGTGGCGTTCGCGGTTTCGTCTTTGGACGCACGCTATTTTCGGATTCGCAAGGCCAATTCACTATTCCTGCCTTCGCCTCGAACCCACAAGTCTATCGTGACCGTGGACTAGTTCCCAACGATCGTCAAGTACAAACCGATCCAACTAAGGAAAAATCGCTCCATACCATGTTGGATGATGCAAAAAAACGGGGTTGGACAATTTTCATTTTTGCTCCCGGGAGCGGAGCGACAGGAGCCAAATCGCTGTCATTAGAAGAAGATCCTTATGCGGCAATATCCACTGCGTCCATTTGGGCTGAAGTGTTCAACGCATTTCCACAAGTAGATGGCGGCATTATGGACGGGTGGACAGAATCAGCCTATGAACTCATCAAGCACCATGGTAACGCTGTTTTCGGCGACATCCCCGATGCCACTAAAAAAGCAGCATCTGTCAGAGGTTATAATCCCAACAAGTTGGAAAGAGGAATGCAGCATCTTCGTCAGCGGTTCCAAAGTTTTACATCCTCTCAAGTCCAATACTACGGTTCTCACGGCGTATTATCCGAAATGAACCTGTTTGACATTAATGAAAACGCTATCTATTGGCTTCGATGGAGGCGAGAAAACAGCATCAAAACGGGCGAAGCATTTCGAAGAGAACTAGATAAACTCCCCAATCAAATCCTATTAGGCAATGGTCCACGGTCAGCGGTCTTTTCCGGTATGACCGCACTTGACTTTTCCGCTTGGGATAAGATCGTAGATATTTTACTGGTTAAACATTACTTTTGGCATCGGGGTTTTGACGGTATGTATGGAACCGTGGCTAGATGGGTATCGCAAGTTCATGAATGGAATCCCGGCTTGACCGAGCGGGAATGCTTCACAATTGTAAAAGCTTGGTTGGGCATTGATCTCCCAGAGGTAAAATCTTTATCCGATATGGATCTTGGGTTCCCACCAGCTTTCTTTGATAAAACGGTTAGACTGGAAACTAAGCGAGCACTAGCAGCTGTAAGCCATCCGGAAAAGGTAGTCCCTTGGATAGATACTGGTCGAATGCCGCATGGTGGTGATCCTATGACGTCTGGTGACCTATCCAGGATTCTAAAATCCTCTGAAGACGCTGGACTTAAGCGGTTTTTGTTTCATAATCATGCACATCTAACGTCAGCAGAATGGTGTATAATTTCCCAATTGTGCGGTGAAATGTGGGACGAAGACCCAAACGGATATTGGCCCCCTGCCACCCCCAAACCGTCAAGCTACTAGTTTTCTTGACGAAGTTGCTGGATAATTTTATGAGTATATTAAAACTTCCCGTTCGCTGGTATAGCAACACCACAGAATATAATACCCTCGAGATAGAAGTTAGTCAGACTGCTTTCATGATTGTAGATAGCGATTGCGATAGTAGCAACACATATGTGGAAAAGGGAATTGCACCCGCACTAGCTACTGCTCGCAAGGTCAAGATGCATGTTATCTTTATTCACAACGACTTCTCGCTGGTCGATGAACCCGGTAGCATTAAACGAGAAATCCATGGAACTCGCTGGGGAACCTCCAAGGCCAAAGATCATCCCCCTCCATCGAGAAGACCTCATCAACCCAATTACCCTCCGTCTATTCAACCATTACTGCATGAACCAGATTTCCCTAAACGGGAATGGTCCGGTTTTCATCAAACTCATGTTGATTATCATCTGCGATGTTATAACGTCAAAACCTTAATTGCTGTTGGTTTTAGCCAGAGAGCGTGTTTGTACCAAACACTAGCAGGGGCAGTAGAACACAATTACCGAGTTATCATGCTACGAGACTGCACCCATTCTGCCGAGTACCCAGACACAGTGGACGAGACTCTACCCGAGAAAGGCTGGTTACGGAAAATTATGCTGCGAAATTTTGAACATATTATTGGTTATACATCCTCCTCGGCTGAATTCATCGCTTCTTGCCAATCAATTTTAGAATGATCTGCACAATACAACATATTAAAATTGAGAAAGTTTTTTGACTCGAATTACTAGTTACTTCAAAAAAAATTTCATTAATTTATTGTTACTTGTAGGGGCTGTCCTTTTAACTCTACTGCTAATTGAAGTTGGGTACTCAATCTATCAACTCATTCGCCCTTCAAAAGCTTATTTCAGAATTGATCAGAAAACGCAAGAGCGATACTTGATTCCAGGGATTGTCAGGAAAAAAAAGTTCATAGAAAATGGCCCGGAGATAACAATAAAAATCAATTCCCAAGGTTGGCGTGACAGGGAAATTTCTTTAGAAAAACAGGAAGATACGTTTCGGATTGTCGCTCTTGGAGACTCAATTACTTTTGGATGGGGTGTAGAATTAAATGAAACTTACATCAAACAGCTTGAGACCACTCTTAAAAAACGAGACTCACACAAGAACTATGAAGTCATCAACATCAGTATTGAAGATCTAGGATTACAGGAAGAATTAAAACTCCTAAAACAAGTTGGTCTAAATTTCCAACCAGATCTGGTCCTTCTAGGTTTTTACCTCAATGATGCTCGACCTATTGGAGGATTTTCCAACGAATCGAAACCGACATGGTTTCATCGCCGGCATACACTTCGCCAAATTGTTAACTTGACACCTTTAACAAAAGCTATTGCCAAAAAAGCATTAATTAAATTTGGTGTCATGAAGCCAAATTCTTCAAGCCGTTTTCGCTGGATCAATACATTCACAAAACGAGAATGGGTAACAGATCAAAATCAAATGAAGCAACTTATCAAGTCCGCTAACCTAGATTGGGGGGTGGCTTGGAAATCAGAATCATGGACAGCAATTGATCAATATATTCAAGAGATGCAGGAAGTAACACAATCAGCTGGTTGTCCTTTAGCAGTTGTCTGTTTTCCAGTTAGTGTTCAAGTGGAATCAGGTTTTACATTTTTGGATGAGCCACAACAACATCTATCCAAAATCTGTCATAGTAGATCCATCCCATTTCTCAATCTACTACCGAGTTTTCGTCACTGGAACACAATGGTTGAAGAATCGCTGTTCTTTGATCTTTGCCATCCTACACCTTTAGCACATCAAAAGACTGCACAGGTGGTTTCAGAGTTTTTATATACAGAAGGGTTATTACTTAATCCCAGATAACATTCACAAGTTCCAGATAAGGGAAAAATATGAGTTTAAGAAAAAAGGAATTAGACCAACCAAACATTCTATGGATTTCGTTAGAAGATACCAGTCCGCGATTCGGCTGTTATGGAGATCAAATTGCGCGGACACCAAATATTGACCGTCTAGCATGTGAGGGTAGGAGGTATCCAAACGCATTTTCAACCGCTGGAGTTTGCGCCCCTAGTCGATCAGCAATCATTACTGGCATGTATCAAACCTCCATCGGCACACACCACATGCGAACAGCACACACCAATCAACACACCCCTGAGATGCCAACTCCATATTCCGCTGTTCCTCCACCACACGTCAAAACGTTTACTGAATACTTGCGAGCAGCCAGATACTATTGTACAAACAATCAAAAGACGGATTATCAGTTTACGTCCCCTCTTACAGCTTGGGATGAGTGTAACAATCAGGCACATTGGCGAAATCGCTCTGATGATTCTCCCTTCTTTTCAGTCTTTAATCCAACAGTAACTCACGAAAGCGGTATGTGGACAAATAACCGGCCTCCTGTTGATGATCCCACCGACCCGGATCAAGTTACATTACCACCGTATCTGCCAGATACGCCTAAAACACGCCAAGCTCTAGCACGCCATTATGACAACCTGACGTTGGCAGATCAGCAAGTCGGTCAGATTCTCGGAGAATTAGAAGAAGACGGACTGGTCGAAAATACAATCGTGTTTTTGTGGAGTGATCATGGAGAAGGGTTACCCCGCGGAAAACGGTGGCCTTATGATGCCGGAATTCGTATTCCGCTGATTGTTCGGTGGCCAGGAGAGTTGACGGCCGGAAGCACGTCAGAAAACCTCATAAGTTTAGTGGATCTAGGTCCTACGGTTCTTTCATTGGCTAAAATAGACTTACCTTCACATCTACATGGGCAACCCTTCCTCGGTCCAGAAGCCACCGAAAGAAAATATGTGTTCGCAACCCGGGATCGATATGACGAATCTTATGACATGGTTCGTGCCACACGGGATAAACGCTACAAATACATTCGAAATTTCTACCCTGAGAAACCTTACCTGCTTTGGATTCCTTATCGAAACCGTCACCCAGTCATGCAAGAGATGTGGCGATTGCATGCAGAAGACAAGCTGAAAGGACCAGAAAATGTTATGTTTCAACACCCACGACCAGTTGAAGAATTGTATGACCTAGAAAACGATCCTTATGAAATTGAGAACCTCGCTAAGAATACAGAACACAAATCGACACTTGAGCGGTTGCGAAAAGCTCTAGATAATTGGCGTAACGATTTTGGTGACATGGGAGAAATTCCCGAAGAACAAATGGTTCGTCAATGGTGGCCTGATGGAGTACAACCCCAAACAGCTACACCAATCTTTATTCCTATTTCCAATTCAAGTTTTGGTATGGATACAGCATCTGAAGATGAAACACTAACGTTTCCTGCCACAGTCCAGCTTCATTGTGCAACTCAAGGTGCTTCCATCGCTTACACCACAGAAGCAAATCAGCAAGCACAATGGCAATTATACACAGAACCACTACGCCTCCAAGAGGGTACAACAACACTAAGGACAAAAGCTATCCGCATCGGCTATAAAGAAAGTGAAGAAAGAAGTTCCACCTTTACGGTCACACACCCTAATCAAACATCAATTATCGAATGAATTGACAGATAACCACGGTAGATTTTAAAAAACAACTTTAAAAATTATATGGAGAGAACACCTTTAGGATGAAAGACAAACAGAGTGTACTTTTTCTGATCGCTGATGATTGGAGCCGAATTGCACGGTGTTATGGCAATGAGGTGATCCACACACCAAATATCGATGCTCTAGCTGAAGAAGGAATAGTTTTCGACTACGCTTTTTGTACCAGCCCATCTTGTGCAGTCAGCAGGGCCTGTATACTAACCGGCCAACACAGTCATACACATGGCCAATACGGTCATTGTCATGGGATTCATGGTTTCCGAACACATGAGTTCATGCAATCAATTCCCAAGACCCTGAAAGCTAATGGATTCGCAACCGCCTGTATTGGGAAGAAGCATGTTGAACCACCCAATGTTTATCCGTTCGACTACGAGCCCAAGGTAAATGCACGCAGCCCGACTGATATGGCGGAGAAATCTCTTGAATTCCTTGACCAATATGCAGACCGGCCATTCTATCTACATGTCGGTAGTGGACATCCACATCGTGCGGGTCAAGGATATGGAAATGAAAAAATACATTCAGGCATAGTACCGGTTGGATATAAACCATCTGACATTATTGTCCCCAACTTTTTACCCGACATTCCAGCAATTCGTGAGGATTTGGCTGATTACTACGAAAGTGTGTCTCGTTGGGATCAGGTTGTTGGTGCGGTTTTGGAAGCGCTCGATCAATCCGGCCGAGCTGACGAAACACTGGTTTTTGTTACAACTGACCATGCTATGCCGTTCCCTGGTGCAAAAGCATCTAGTTTCGATAGTGGACATCATTGTCCCCTGATCATACGCAGTCCAGCTCAGCAGAAACGAGGAATTCGAAACAAAGCATTAATGAATTGGGTCGATTTTTGTCCAACGATACTTGAATGGTGTGGTACCAACCACCCAGAAGAATCAACAGCTTTATACGGAAAATCAATCCTACCTATATTGGAAGATGAATCCGACTCTCCAGGGACTGGAGAGTGGGAAGAAACGTTCTTCTCTCACTGTTTCCATGAAGTAACAAATTATTACCCGTATCGCGTTCTACGCGGTCGACGCTACAAATACGTTCGAAATCTAGCTCATCAACTCACCACACCTTTACCCAGCGATCTGTTTCGATCAATTTCTTGGACTGCCATACGTCAAGATCCAAACATTGATATGCTTGGTCAAAGACCAGGAAAAGGATTTCTCTATCAGGATCGGGAAGCACTTTTTGACATTCAAAATGATCCAGCTGAATCAACAAATCTTATTAACGATCTGCAATTAACAGATGTAATCGACGACATGCGGGAGAAAGTAATAGCCTTTCGCAAAAAAACAAAAGATCCCTGGCTGGAACAATCCTTCCAAGAGGGTGAACTTGGCGCGTAAATTATTGCGATGAAAGGACATTGAAAAAACGAATATGAGCCAACCCAATATCTTACTGATTGTAACAGACCAACAGCGTGGTGATTGCCTAGGGATAAGTGGGCATCCTGTTTTACAAACGCCTTATCTTGATGAGATTGCTGCCAGTGGCATACGATTTAGCCGCGGATACAGTGCGTGCCCAGTTTGTGTTCCAGCACGCAGAACCTTAATGACTGGTCAGAAAGCTGCTTCCCACGGTGTTTTCATGAACCATCATTCAATCCTTGACGGATCTACGTTGGCGGATGAACTCTCGAAATCCGGGTATCAAACCCATCTTGTTGGTAAATTGCATCTTTATCCATGCCGAAAATTGTACGGTTTTAACTCAGCAGACTGGGCAGACAGCCCAACTCCGAATTTAGTCATGGATGACTACGAACGTTTTCTGATTAGTGAGCGCGTTATACAACCAAGAGCTGGATTAGCACACGGCATAAGCGTAAACGGATATGTGGCACGACCATTCCACTTAGAAGAAAGATTCCATTTCACTAACTGGTGTGCAGACAACGCAATACGTTTTTTGGAACGGCGAGATCCTACATCACCTTTTTTCCTAAAACTTAGTTTTCATCAACCTCACCAACCGTTAACACCACCCACTTGCTACTATGAACGATACATAAATATGGACTTACCTGAACCAGCTGTGGCTGACTGGGCACGCATTTATAACCAACCTCAACGGGGGTTACCAGTAAACGCCTGGCGGGTATATTTGGAACCTAATGTCCAACAACAGATGCAAGCTGGATACTACGGTTGTATCAATCATATTGACAATCAGATTGGACGAGTTTTAGAACATGTGCCTCAAAACACAGTCATCGTTTTTGTTTCCGACCATGGTGAAATGCTAGGGGAGCACCAGTGGATTCGGAAGCGTAATGCTTTTGAGGGCTCAACACATATTCCCTTTCTAATTCATTTACCCAAAAACATGGGCATTAAACAAGAAAAGGTAATCGATAAAGCAGTGGAATTGATGGATGTCATGCCAACGTTACTTGATATTGCTGAAATTGAAATCCCAAGCAGTGTGGATGGTCAGAGCTTATTGCCGTTGATCTATGACGAAGACATACAATGGCGCAACCACATTCATGGAGAATGTGCACAAATACCAACACTTAATAGTGGGATGCAATATCTTACTGATGGTAAATCAAAATACATATGGTATCCAGGATTGGGACAGGAACAATTTTTTGATCTGGAACATGATCCCAATGAAATGAATAATCTAATCAATAACCCAGACTACACTGATGAACTTGACAACCACCGTTCAATTTTAATTAATCAACTAAAAGATCGACCAGAAGGATTTGTTAATAATGGTATGCTAGTTAATCTTGGCAAGCCCACGTCACAAACACTTCCTAGTTACGAATAAACCGGAACTCTATTGCTAACTTCAACTACTAAAAATGGGAATGCGGAGATACGAGTGAAAGATTCAGCAAAACAACGATTTGACTTCTGCGACATATGGCCACGCCGCGAAGCACTACAGGAAAAAACGAAACTCCCACTCTTTTCCAGTTGGTGGAGTTCCTTCATAGAATCTCAACAGACCTTAGAACTATCCAATAACCCAATAGAGCAAATCGAATCGATTGCATTTGCCTATGCAATTAGTGATGATGAAGCATTAGGCCAAAAAGCGCTGAACTATCTTCGAAAAGAACTTCCAACATACATACCACCAGCAAGCGTTATTCACAAAGAGATGTACCCGGAAGTAGAGGCAGATTTGACCGTCGCCAGCGCATGCAAAAAGCTAGCTTATACCTATAATTTTCTCTACCCACTTCTTGAATCAACAGACAAGCAATTGATCTTCAGCCAACTCGTTGAGAAAGGTGCGGGTATCATCTACCATGACACACTAGCAGGTGCGTGGTGGAGTAACGCTCCCAACTCTAACTGGTGCAGTCATCTCTTATCTGGTCTGGCGTTGTCGGGAATCGTGTTGATGGAAAATGATCCAGACTTGTCAGAGAAATGGATCAATGCAGCAACAAAGCCATTGAAAAAAATGCTTGACCTAGCAGGAGAAGAAGGTGCTGGTATTGAAGGTACTGGATATTGGTGTGGATGCTATCGATCTGTTCAAGAATGGACAGAAGCAGCCAGAAACATCGGTTGGGATGACTGGTATTCACATCCATTCTGGCAGCGGGCAGTTGAGTTCCCCCTATATATGTCACGGCCTGACAAATCAGGCTTAATGAACTTTGGAGATACTGGTGAAGGTTTAGGAATGAGTCATTTTTTCTATGCCATCGCCAACGCCCTAGATCATGGTTTAGCACAATGGTTTGGAAATCAAATTACAGTCAACAATTCTCCTTCCAGGTGGGATCTACTTTATTATAATCCCAACCTAGAACCCACCCCTCCCGATTACATGCCAACTGATCGATTATTCAAAAGTGTACATCTTGCCAGTTTTCGTTCAAATTGGGAGGAAGACGCCGTCTTCTTCATTCTTAAAGGTGGCTCTAATGCTTGGTCACATTGTCACTTGGATCTGAACAGTTTTTTTATAGACGCTTATGGAGAGCGTTTAGTTGTCGATCCAGGTCCCGGTGACTATTCACCCCACTACTTTACTAGTGTTGACCCAGAGGTATCAACAGCTTGGCACAACACTCTGTTGGTCGATAATGCCGATCAGAGGCAACCACCACGATATCGAATGAGTTTCGACCTAGAAGAAGGTGGCGATGCATACTGCCGCCTAACCGATATGGCTTCAAGCTATAAGATCGGTATGATTTGTGGAGATGCCACAACTGCCTACGGCGACTATCTCGATCGATTTTTTCGCCATATCGTCTATCTTAAACCAAATCGGTTTGTCATTTACGATTCCATTCGTGCCCGAGAAGTTCGCACACAACGACATTACCAATGGCTTCTACATAGTGGGTTCCCAATTATTGATAACAACGATGGAACTCTCGAAATTCAAGGCGAGAAATCCAAATTAGTCATTCATCCAATCCTACCATTACCACACGCAATAAAATCCTTGCCAACGCGTTTGCCTAAAAATGGAAAGGCAGGGAAAGAAATTCACGCCATAAGCTTGCGACCAGAATGGCATCACCTCTGGAACATATCACCGAAAAGTTCTCCGTATCCCCAGTGGGATCCAAGATCACACGGCTTGTTATACAACAGAGACCTACAATTCATGGTGGTGTTGACAGTACTGCCTCGAAAAGAAAAGTACCAATACGAAATAAAACCAATTATTCAAAATGATCTACATGGTATAAAATTTATTCAGGATGATGAAACCGATTTGGTTTTTTTTAATCCTAATGGTCGCCGTTTTGAAGACAGTCATGTAATATCGGATGCAGAAAAAGTTGTCATCCGCCAAAAAGGTGACGAGATTCTAGATTGGAGCATCGTAAATGGGAAACAATTAATTTACAATGGAATACCTGTTAACTTTCAAACTTAAGATTATCTTGATTTAGGTGTATTGAAAATATGAGAACCAAAACTGCTGTTGTTTATGAGCATAACAAGCCTGTAGTTGTTGACAATCTAGAATTAGATGAACCCAAAGCAAATGAAGTACTTGTTCGAATGCATGCCAGCGGAGTTTGTCATTCTGATTTGTCCGTCGTTAATGACGCAATCCACTACAATCCACCTGTTGCGCTTGGACACGAAGGAGCTGGCGTTATCGAACAAATCGGAGAAGACGTAAACTATGTTCAAGTTGGCGATCACATTTTACTCTCCTTTGTCACCTATTGCAATCAATGCCGAATGTGTACCATGAATAAGGTCTCCTTGTGTGAAGGCTTTTCTGCTAGAATGGGTTATTTGCTTGACGACACTTGTCGACTTCATACTAGCCTGAAACAACCGGTACCACAAATGGCTCGAATCGGTACAATGTCGGAATATACTGTAGTACCTGAACAAAGCTTAATCAAAATTGATACTGCATATTCTTTAGAAAAAGCGGTATTGGTTGGATGTGGAGTTACAACAGGCATTGGGGCGGTTCTAAATACAGCTAAGGTGAAACCAGGAAGTTCGGTAGCAATTGTCGGATCCGGTGGTGTTGGCCTCAATGTTATTCAAGGTGCAGTGTTGGCATCCGCGGAGCGTATTATTGCGGTAGATCTTGTCCAGCAGAAACTTGATTTGGCGAAAGATTTTGGTGCCACAGATCTCATTAATGCATCCAAAGCAAATCCAGTTGATCAGATACAAGATTTAACAGATGGAAAAGGTGTCGACTACGCTTTCGAAGTAGTTGGTAATCCTAAAACTATCGAGCAAGCCTATGATATGATCCGACCTGCTGGTACGGTTGTTGTGGTCGGAGTTTCTCACCATGAAGCTAAAATCAACATACCTGCTCAACAGTTAGTAAGACAAGAAAAGAGAATTATTGGATCCTTCTACGGGTCTTCAATACCACGAATAGATATGCCTAAAATACTGGAACTGTACAACCAAGGAAAAATAAGATTAGATGAATTAATCACAAAAAATTACCGACTAGACCAAATCAACCAAGCATTTGAAGATATGGAAGCAGGAAAAAATGCCAGAGGCGTTATTCTATTTGGCGAGTGAGAAAAGCTGTTAGGCTCCCTCTAGTCATAATCCAGATATTACGTCTATAAATAAACCAATAAACCTATGTATTGTGCAGGACCAAGTCTCAACTGTCATACATCCCGATCTTAGCAACCAGAACGGCAATCTCTTTGTTGATTCCACACTACACTACTACTTTGAAGCTTAGTATACGGGAAACTAGTAATTTTCAATCTTCTAAACGTATTTGAGAACGCATTAAGTTGAAGTATACAGCCTCTCCATAACGGAGTTGTTCTAGATCAAGCCACTCATCACTAGTATGTGCTTGAGCGATGTCTCCTGGTCCAATGATAATTGTTGGTATTCCAATACTGCTAAAAATACTTGCATTTGTGCCAAAACTAACTCCCACCGGTTCACTAGAAAGTCGCATCTCTTTTAACGTTCCTTGGACGAAAACGATAAAAGCTTCGTTACCATTGGGATCTAGAGGTGGAAAAACTATGTCAGGTTCAGTTTGCGAAACGCTCATCTTATCATCGTTTTGGCGTAATTCATTGAGCAAACCTTCGACAGTTGGGATTACAGACTGTGCTTCTTCACCAGGCACTACCCGTCTATCAACCTGTATTTCACAAGTCTCAGGAATGACATTAACCTGTGTCCCTCCACGAATAACGTTAACACTACATTGCGCTTCACCAGTTAGCGAATGGGAAGCCTCAAGAGTTGGAATATAGTGTGACTCCAAAACACCTAATACCTTCATCATCATGCTGATCGCTGATAATCCACGCTCAGGAGAGGAAGAATGCGCTGCGACCCCTTGCGTTTGAATCCGCCAGCGAACTACTCCGTTGTGCGCAACAACTAATTTTAGTTGTGTAGGCTCACCAACTATCGCTCCAACAGGCTTCCAATCCAGTAAAGGCAAATGCTGCTCTACAAACATGCGAACCCCTGTTTTGTTGACTTCTTCATCAACTGTATAAACGATGGCAATATTATTAGGGGTGGCTGGTTCTGCAGCATAACATCTTAGCGCATGCAACATCGCCGCGCCACTACCTTTGGTATCACACGCACCACGGCCATATATGCGATTATTTTCTAGATGCCCTCCCAACGGATCAATGGTCATATCTTCTACACTAACTGTATCTAGATGGCTTTCAAACAATAACCAAGGAGCATCTTGGGAAACCAGATAACTAACCAACAAGTTAAAACTTTGACCTCCAACTGGCAAACGTTGGGTGGAAAAGCCGAGAAAATTTGCCTGCGACTCCAGGAATTGGGATAGAGCCAATTCTGCATCAGGTTGACCAGAAACATTTGAGTTTACCGTATTGAATGCAATCATTGCTTGTAGCAATTCTTGACATGAATGGTATGCTTTGCTGAGCATTAGACTTCTAAAAACCCCCGGCTTGTCTTTAGCATCAACATTGGAAGAGTTACTAAATCAGACATCCGATCAATTAATCCCGTTTTAGACTTCAACCAACTCTTACCTAACTAGAAACAATGACCTTATGAAACGAAGAAATATTATAAGGCCAAACCAATTATGATTCCGTAATCCCTAGTTGGAACTTACTTACATCAGTTTAACACCAACGAATTAGTTGAAGTCTAGACGATATCCTTCTATCATCCAACATAACTTACTCAACTGAATACCTTGTGTTTCACTCATCTACAAACATGATAAGTTGAATAGTATTCAATGCTTCCATTTGCAGATAACGCCTTGTCTCCACTATTAAAGAGCAATAATTAATGACATTTAAAACGAATGAACTCCCCACTAAATTAAGCAGGATGATTAATTTTCCAAGCGGCCAGCCCATTTAATACAACCGTTAATATGTTCCAAAAACCAATCCTCATACCATAACGCATCTGGATGACCAAGTGCTGTATACATGACCCGTCCCTTTCCATACTCGTGACACCATCCAAGTGCGTAATCATGATCATCTCGATTACCTTTGGACAAATCAATAGAATCGTTATCTAACCTCATCAACACATGTGTATTATCACGGTCCCAGTTCTTGAAAGTGTAAATTTCATCGAAAACTTTAAAAGAATTTCCAAGGGACCGGGTAGATGGGTGGTTAATATCTTCGACAATCACATTAACTTCCTGCGTCCATGGATGTCCTGAGAAATAGCCCCCTATCATCTCACCGTATTCTGGCCAGTCATAGCAAGTGTCAGTCGCATTATGAATACCTAAAAAACCTTTTCCCCCTTTTACAAAGTCAAGGAGTGCTCGTTTTTGGTCAACATCGAAATCCAAATTACCGGTAGTAGCAAAAATAAGCATATCAAGTTTATCTAAACTTTCCTCAGTAATTTTTTGACACAGATGAGTTGTATTGACCGACCAATTATTCTTTTGGGCTAAAGATTTAATAGCAACTTCAGCATCTGGTAAGTAGCTATGTTCGAAACCTGCTGAATGTCGTAACATTAAGATGTTCATTTGACTCCCCTATATTATTAAATTATAGTTTCTGTGAATATTCACAAAAGGCCGCGGGCAATTATATCAACACACATACTATAATAAACTGATGATTTCTCGAATACTAAATTTTTTATGAACTAGACAATTTATTATCACAACTTAAAAAAACTTTCGGACCCACTACTTAACAATTTATTAACAATATAAGTCCCAGAAGCAACGAGCACAATCACTATCACTCCCAGACAAGCACCAGGCCCCCGTCCAGTTGCGCTTTGCATATAAAGGTATATTCCATAGGAAAGAGGTGCTAGTTCTTTCGTCGGAACCAACATCATAGTTGAACTTAACTCAACAGATGACGTAATGAAAGATATAACTCCCCCAGCAACTACCCCTTTGAGCATCAACGGAAACGTAATCTTCACAAAGGTGCGCCGACGGTTAGCACCCAAATTTAAGGCAGCTTCTTCAAGAGACTCATGGATCTGTTGCATCGAAGCGTAGCAAGATCTGAGTGTATATGGTAATCGTCGAGTAGCATAGGCAATTACCAAAATTATCCACGTTTCAGTAAGCGGTTTGTTGAGAATCGGAAAATCTACCGAGTGGAACATACGCAAGTAACCAGTAGCGAGGACAACTCCGGGAATCGCAAGTGGCAAGGTAGCTATCAAATCTAAGAGCCCTTTACCTATTATTTTACCTCGAATCAGCAAAAAAGCGATGAAGGCTCCTAAGATCACATCAATTCCTGCGGCCAGAAACGAGAAGATCAGCGTATTCCAAACCATGTATGGTGTTTCAATAAAGATCTCGGCATAATGGGACAATGTATAACTTCTTGGTAAGAGAGAAAAACTCCAAAATTTAGCGAACGAAAGGATTATGATCCCGATGTGTGGAGACAAACTCACTACAAGAATAACAGTGCAAAATCCTACCACCAAACATAGTTTCAGACTACCGATCGATTTGGATATAGACACACCAGTTGCACCACGCTGGAGTGTTGCATATTCAGATAACTTCAGGTAACGCATCATACTCCACAAAGAGACTAACGATAACGCGACGAGGATTACCGAGATGACATACCCAGCTTTGTCTTCAACTCCAATATTCGTTATACGAATATATGCTTGAGGAGCGAGCATATTCGTATAATTGAGCAAAAGCGGTGTGCCGAGATCATCAATGCTTTTGATAAAAACTAGCAAAGCTCCAGCAATATATCCTGGCATCATCAAAGGAAGTGTAATCTTCTGAAGCAACCGAAACCCATGAGCACCAAGATTTTGCCCTGCTTCTTCAAGTGAAAGATCTATACTGGCCAACGAGGCGGACGCATTCAATAAAATAAAAGGGAAATAGTGAAGTGTTTGAACAATAATAATCCCAATTAATCCATCCATGAACGGAATAGTAAAATCAAACCAACTTCGGAAAAGCAGGTTGACGATACCATTTCTTCCAAGTATCAATTGCATCGCGATAGCACCCACAAATGGTGGCATGACTAATGGCAGGATACCCAGAGTCTGGATCATAACTTTCCCTTTGAAGTCATACCGTACCGAGAAGAAAGCCAAGGGAAGAGCAATCAGACTACTGAAAATAACAACCATCACTCCAACAAAAAGACTATTCAACAATGCTTCTCGAAACAATGCTCTCTGGAAAAAGTTCAAGAAATGAAATAAAGTAATGAAACCGTCCTGAGTAAATGCAACGTACAACACTTGTAAAATAGGGAATAAGATGAACGTTGAAAGGAGTCCAGCGAGAAGCAAAAAGAAAAGAAATTGACTAAAGTCAACTTTACCGCACTGACTCAGAATGGAGCGTATCATTTTACTTTTTTGGCCAATTCCTTCGCCAGTCTATAATTCTCCTTAGCAATGGCGTCCCATTCAGTTTCAGCTTGAATTTGCACCTTGTCTGCTTCTTTGGCAAAATGCTGGTTATATTCAAAATCATTTGCCTCTACTTCTAAAATCGGCACCCGTGTAACCAACGCCTTGGCTTCGGCAATCAATTTTCTCAGAACGGCAACGTCCTGATTTCTAGATTCTTTCTTTTCAATCCGTTTCTCAGCCTTATGAATTTCAGACCATGCCGATTTCAAACCTCTAAGCCGAAAAGTGATAAGCTGGTCAAAAAGTGAATTGATCAAACCATAGCGTTGCTGTGATAACTGAACATCAAACTTAGTCGCAGTTTTTTTCATTTCAAAAGGATTCGGAAACCCTAGAGGGGCATCGCGATATAGCTCTGGTATAACTGGAAGCCGGCTAATTTTCGAATCGAAGAGTAGCCTCTGTCCTTCCTGACCAAGAAAAAAGTTAATGAATTCCTGAGCATTCTCCTTGTTGGGAGCGCCGTTGATCAATCCTATGCTCGCAGGAACAATCGGCGTGATTGAAGGATAAACAAACTCGACAGGTAAGCCACTTGCCTCCGCCGACAAACCGAAAAAGTCTATAACCACACCAATTCCAAACTCACCATTAATTATACCTTGCGGAACGCCGAAACTACGCTCAGTAATAACTGACATATTCCCGCACATTGAGAAGAGAATTTCCCACCCTTTCTCCCAACCATACCCCTGTAGAATCGCCTCCACAGTCAAATGTGTTGTGCCACTCCGTGAGGGAGCACTCATTGCCAAATGTCCATGATAGGCAGGAGCAGTCAGATCCGGCCATTCCTTTGGAGGATCTAGATGATACGCTTCAAGATAGTCTTTATTCCACATAATTCCATAACCACTTAATGCTCCGCCAAAGTATTGCCGGTCAGGATCGTGAATTGGATAAGTCCCTATTTTTTCAGGAATTAATTCGCCGATTTCATCAGGCAATTCATACGCTTCTAAGAGTCCTTCTTCCTTCAGAACAGCAAAAGCGTCAGCCGCACTGGCCCAAACTAAATCTGAATTCGGCCTCTTGGAAGTCTCACGAATATATGCAACCGCAGCTGAAGTCTTCTTCGATCTAACAACGACATCAATTTGTGGATGTTTGGCTTCGAAGGCTCGTTTATAAGTTTCAAACAAGTCTTTTGGAAAAGAAGTGATTATGATAAGTTGATTTTCTGCTGATACCACTACTGACAGAAATAGAAATAATGTACCTAAAACAATCTTTCGTTTCATCATGATCCCTTTGCTAATCTGTTTTCTTTATCAACATCATTCATGTGTACTACCAAACCACTTTCCTTGTCATTAACGCAAGCATGAAATCCAATTCTGCATATCAAAACCAACTAAATAGTATAATTATGCGTATCCATCCAACACCAGCAACCCAAATTGCCTAGGTGGAATTCGGTTTTAGATAATCGGCCTCTTTTTAGACAGGCGGAACCTTCCCGATCATCTGAGAAATATGCATATATCTCAGATGAATTTCACTTCATTGATCAGACAACAAATTAGCATCAATGCTATCAAAACGAAAGCTCATTGACACAAATTACTTGGCATGAAGGGTCACATTCAAGACAAACGGTCTTCTCCTACAGCTAAATCACAACTCTCTTCATAATTTGATGTTAATATCTTCTCAATCACTTGATCTACAGAATCAAATTCTGAAACGTCAAGCCAGTTGACTCGCGAATCTTTTCGAAACCAAGTCAATTGCCGCTTGGCATAATTTCTCGTACGCTGCTTAATTTGACTAACCGCCTGAACAAAATCCAAGCGCTGATCCAAGTAATCAATGATTTCTTTGTACCCGTAGCTCTGCATAGCTGGATAAGCTCGAAGATTTTTTTTTGCGTCAGAATTATATCCTTCTAGTAACCCCTTCACCTCATCAACCCACCCAATTTCAAGCATATAGTCAATACGCATTTCAATTCGGTGGTACAATTGCTTACGCGGCATTGTTAGCCCAAAAGCAGAGAAATTATACCGAGGACAATTTTGATCCCAATTCCGCTGAAAACCCGAAATTGGACGACCAGTTAATTTATAGACTTCAAGCGCTCGAATAATACGAGGGACATTATTTGGATGAATCCGTCCAGCAGAAATAGGATCTATACAACGTAACTTCTCATGCAAATAATCTTTCCCATACTTCTCTGCTTCTTGACTAAGATCAGCACGAATCTGCCAATCAGCTCCTGGGCCATCAAAGAGTCCATCGACGATAGCACGAAAGTAGAGCCCTGCCCCCCCTACAAGCAACACACGTTTATTACTATTGTGGATATTATGTATTGCTTGATCAGCAAGCAATTGGTAATCTGCAACCGAAAATGTTTGATCAATACTAACACAATCAATTAGATGATGTCGTATTGTGTCTTTTTCTTCTTGCGAAGGTTTGGCCGTACCAATGGATATTTGCTGGTAAATCTGTCGGGAATCGACAGACACAACCTCAGCATTGAGAACTTGGGCAAGCTTCATAGCTACTGATGTTTTCCCAACAGCAGTAGGCCCCAAAATACATACCAAAAAGGGCGAATCAATATTTAGGCTTGAGCTCACAATCTCCGATTTTAATTATAGCCGTACCAACACTGCTAAGATGGTATCTGAAACCTTACCACAGACATAACTGGAAGAATAAGTATAATGCACGAATTCACTTGACCAACTCTTTACTAGGATTACTTCACAGGGGGGCTATTACTTCGATTGCGATTTTACATCGAGCTTCTGGAATGACAGCAACGACTGCAGAGTCTTCCGTAGGTCTTTTCGGTAGGTAAAACTAAAAACCTCAAACTTCATTTGTTGATCGACAGTTAAGATTTCATTGATTTTGTCCTTTATTTCCCGCCGCTGATGAATAAACTGTTCTTCAAGCTGTCGGTAGTCATTTAGCGCCTTCTGTGATAAACTCGGATCTCCCGTATCACCTTGTAACTGTTTCAGCTGATCATAAATTTGACGATGATCACGGCGATATCTCTTTTTTAACTCCTCCAGTTCATTGAATCTCGCTAGTAAAGGGGCTGATTGCTCAGGAGTTGGAGACACCGCATGAATCAATTTCCAAATTTTGAGTGCTTCGACAAGTTCGGGGCTAAACTGCGATTTCCCAAGCTCATTAACTCGGCGCTCTGCGCGAAGATACGGCAGCATAACTACAATTCCAATTATAAACGAAAGCAAAGCTAGCAGGATAATATACTTCTTACTTTTCATGACAATTGACCACACAAGCCTTTATTTCATTGAAGTCAAAACGGCATTATCCAGACTCCCTGACGGATATGTCGGAAAATCTAGATCACTCAAATCATTCAAATATATGCTTTCAGCGATTGTATCAGGGGAAAAATTGTAAAGTTCCTCAGATTCCAAATGTAAGACGAGATCAGATTCCCACACAAACCCAATCCCTTGCTCTTCAGAATTAATTTGCTCCAGAATTTGGACAACAGACATCTCGTCAAAAAACCGATTTACAGCCTGAAAATCTTCGGTAGCCCGATACGAAGGCATCAGAGAAAAACCACCCAAAAACTGAGAACATAATAGAACTGTTAGTAACATCACACATCCAATACCAGCAAACTTCCAAATGACACCATGATACCAATTCAAATTTAGCAATGAGGATCGTTGGTCAACCTGAGTACGCGCAATTTTGCAACGTAAATCCACCCAAAAACTATTCCATTCCGCCTGCGGTGGATATTCAATTTCTACATTCTCCACCAAACTGAGTAACCGATCAACAGCATCCAATTCTAACCCACAATCCTCACAATTTTCCAAATGCTGAGTTACCAAGTTCAATTGATATTCATCCAAAATATCTTCACAGTACTGAGGTATTAAGTTTTCTATCCAACCACATTTCATATACTTACTCTGTTATTGCACATAGGGAGTTAATCGTGCTCGCAATTTCCGAATTGCATTAAAGAGATGAGCTTTAACACTACCAACTTTTAAATCGAGAGCATCGGCAATATCACGCAAAGCTAAGCCTTCGTAATGTCTCAAAATAAATACCTGCTTCTGCCGTGGTGACAACTGATCAATAGCACTATTGATTTCATTATTCAGTTCCTGATTTTCTAAAAACTTTGTAGTAGAACTATAAGCAGTACTTGGATGTAACCAAGAATCGTCCGAAGGAAAATCATTAATGAACGGAAGTTCAACCCACGTACTCTTTCGTCGAGTATAATCTATACAAGTATTTTGGGCAATTTTGTAAAGCCACGTATAGAAACCTGAAGAGCCGCGAAAGCGTTCAAGTGCATTGAACGCTTTAAGAAAAATCTCCTGTGATAAATCATAAGCTTCCTCCGGATGACGAGCGAAACGATATGCTAATTCATAAATCCGCTTCTGGTACCTGAGCACTAATTCTCCAAAGGCCTCTGTATCACCAGAGATTACCTTCTGCACAAAAACACTATCCGGAATATCCTTCATTGTATTTAAAATTCCTACCCTTATGCTAGGAATTGACGAACCAACATGGAAAAGGGTTTAGACTAGTTTATATGAGGAATTAAGAAGAGAACATAATAAGCCGATGAGAGGATTTGAACCTCCGACCTACTGATTACGAATCAGTTGCTCTAGCCACTGAGCTACATCGGCATAGAAAAACTCAACATATCTAAGGAATAAAGGGGAGAATGCCGAGAGGCAGAATCGAACTGCCGACACGTGGATTTTCAGTCCACTGCTCTACCGACTGAGCTATCTCGGCATCTACAAAAGCGGTCAGAATAATATCAAATAGCAGATACGAATGTCAAGGCATTTTCACTGAAATTCTTTGCTGAGATTCTCGTTCTATGATATACTAGTACGTTATTGGGAGAGGCCATGCAATTTGGATTTCCATTAATCCTCTTGAGCTTGTTAATCGCCTTCGATCAAGCAACTGCAGCACTTATTGACCTGTCAATCACCTATCCAAAAACAGATTTTACAACAAATAACCAAGAATTGGCGATCAAAGGCAACGTTACCTCAAAAATCCCAACCAAGGTCATTATCTCCGCCAATACCCCCAGTGGAATAAAGTCGTTAGCTGACCTACAACACCCAATTCAATCAATCACGCTGGATCTAGGCAGTAAACAAACACTTAGTGGTATCTTGATCCAACCTGTCCCCAACTCTCAATTCCCCCTTGGTCCAAAAACTATCCAATTGGCATTTTCTCAAGATGGCTCTGATTTTAGTATCCCCAAAAGATTCAATGTCCCATCACGCCTATCCACAGAATTCCATAGTGTCTTTGTTATGTTTCCCTCCCCTATCAACTCTCGACTCATTGAGGCCAAAATGATTGAGGGATGGCAGTCTGATCAAATAGCGGTTCAGTCTATAGAATTCCTCAATACTAATGAGCGTGTGATTCAAGCAAGTATTAAATCAATCGCAATCACTCTTGATCTAACAAGGAAAGATAGCCAGGATTTTTCAATGGAAGTGCTTTTACAACCAGGTGAAAATCGTATTACTCTTATTGCTACTATTTTACCAACCCAAATTTTGGATCCAACTTTGGCTGTCGATCAACATACAATCTCGCTTGTGTACCTGCCAGAACTACTCCCAGAAACAGCAGAAAATGGCTATTTCCACTTAAGCGACGGCACCCAAACAAAAGTCAAGATTCACGCTGAGAGTTTCAATCAACAAATCAAGAAACTACAATTCTGGCGCATTCAACCCACAGAAATACCACCGTTTTCTTACCTAAATAATACGATGATTGCAGCAAATACATCCCCTGTGGTCGTTTACCGTTTTGTCGCTTTTCTACAGACTAACTTCTCAGCAGAATCGAGCAGTTTTCTGCAATCCCAGCCGCCTAGTTTAGTCGTTGATGGTCTTTTCGATCCCCCCTCGACTTGGATAACAGATTTAACCCCATTACCAATAGACTTGGAAATCGATCTCGGTAAACAGCACACTATCGGACGCATTACCGTTCACGCAAACACAGACCAAGGTAAATCTTTTGGCCCTCAAAATGTCATTATTTATACGGCTGGTAACGACCGACAATTCATGAAAGCCCTTGAGTTTGATGACTTTTCGGATAATATAACAAATATAGATTTGGAGATAAGACCAAAGGCACGATATGTACGACTCAAAATTATTGAAAGTAAACAAGCAAATAATATACAGATTAATGAAATCGAGTTCTTTGACGCATCAAGTTTCAAGATAGTACCGTTTGTTAAGTTCAATCAACTAATTTTAAAAAAGCCTGCGTTTTTGCAAATCAGCTATGATAACTTTGATCTGTTTAATGCTGGAGTCGATCCCTCAATGACAAAAAACATGCGGATTTTTTCATGGGACGAGCCCTCACAGGAATGGCAAATAGCGGGAGGGTCGGTCAACCCCAACCTACAAATGATTGAACTTGAGCTGAACTATATTACCCAATTTGCCGTTTTTCAGGCGGTTTTGTCTAAAACTAGTACTGCTTGGACTTTCAACCCTTTTTCACCGGATGGCAATGGTGTAGCAGATACTACACATTTAACAATTACTTCACCAAATATTTCAGACCTTAACCAAAGAGAACTCACCGTCGAAATTTTTGACTTAAAAAGTAAATTGATCCGTACACTTATAGACCACACCCTTATTAATACCAATTCAGTGAGTATCGAATGGGACGGTCGCAACCGAATGGGTGAAATCGTTAATATCGGACCATACTTATATCAAGTACGAATTGGAACTGAAATCTCAAACGGTGTGATTATAATAGGAAAATGACAGAATCGAAAAATTTAATGCTGGCACCTAATAAGTTTATGCGATTATGAAATGTATTTGGAAATTCCATTCTGCTTATTATTTTTTTGTTTTTTTGTCTAGTTCATACGCGGCTTTCGACGATCAATATATCGGAGCCCGTGCATATGGGATGGGAAACGCACTAACTGCGATTTCGAATCAAGCGGATGGAGTACTCATCAACCCAGCTTCAATCTCAAATATAACTGGCCAGGAACTATCCGCAACTACTGCATTGTTACATTTAGGATTAACGGATCAAAACTCAATCAGACAAGACCTTCTAGCTTATGCAAACTCTGTCCTTGAAACAGGAGCAATTGGTTTTCTATGGAAACAATTTAACATCGAAAGGCTATATACTGAAAACTATGTAGTCGTTGGTACCAGCAAAGAAATCTTACTCGGCAAAGAAAATCAGAAACGAATTGCTATTGGGGGATCAGCGAAACTTCTCAGTTGGAATACAGCACCAACCATCGGTTCAAATGGAGAAATTATTGAAGATCTGCCTCGACAAACAAAGTTTAGCTTCGACTTAGGATTTATTTTTCATCCTTCACCGAACACTCCAATAGCTTTATCCATACAAAATCTTAATAGACCAAACATTGCTTCAAAGAACTCAAAAATAGCAGAGAATCTGCCGATAGTAACATCACTAGGCATCGGCATCCTTAGTGACAGCTTTGCTGGTGAAATGGATTTAGTTTTTAGGCATAATGAAGTTAATGTCCATTTAGGTATCGAACATCAATTCGATCAAGGTCGCTTTTACCTACGTGGTGGATTGCGCCTTGAAAACCTAGCTTGGGGAACAAATCTAACCACTGGTGTTGGTTATCGACCATCAAATCAGGTGGGAATCGATTATGGTTTAATTTTTCCTGTCGTTGGGCTAAAACAGACTTATGGAAGCCATCGTGTGAGCGTAATTTATGACTTTTAAACAATCTCACAGTTATCTGGCGTTGTTTTTCCTAATCTATGTATCCGTCTCAGCCCAACAAATAGATCCATTAGGTAACCCAGTCTTTGATAAAAGCGGGAAAGAGCTTTATCGGCTTCACGCTAACTTCGGCCTTCTTGAAGGCAATTCCGTACTACGTCGAGACAAAGAGTTCAAGAAAAAAACCGGTAATCGAAACTTCTTCACCTTTAATGTCGAAGGCCAAAACGTTCACCACCAATTAACGGTCGGAAATTTCCCCACTAAGTTCTCCAACTTTACGCTAAATAAAGAACTTTATGATGCTGCACGATGGAACATAACCTTCCCTGATACGGGCGGACGAGTTTCAATGTTTGCCGGTCGGGTCACAAACAACACATTTTCAATATCGGGAGAACATTCGTCACCTATTGAAGACCGCGAAATTCCAAGCGACAACGATTGGTTTATGGCAGGTATCCGAGCAGAAGCGAACTTGGGCGCATATGGCATCAGCATTGCTGATCTTCCTGAGTTTACTCTGCCGTTGCCTCGAGTTGGGCTGAGCTACGTTAATAGGTTCTTTACCAACTACGATCTGACACGTTCACACAATCCTTTGAGAGGTGTAACTATAAACAATCCCCCTACCGAGATTTTTCTGCGCTTTCGTGATGCCTCACCGGAAAATGGTGGAGGGGCAAAAGTTTTTGGGGTTAAAGTGTTCATGGATAGTACTTTAGAATACAATGTAACAGGAGGCAGAGAACGTCCAGGTATTCTATTACCGCACGATAGCGTGCGTAATATGGAATCAAGATCTGCCAATAGTGAAGGTTTTTTTACCTATAGATTTTTTGTATTTAACTCACAGGACATCAAAAATATTCAGTTTGAAATAGATATTGCTAATGACTATCTTGTCGAAATCTCAACTGACAATAAAAACTTCCAACTTGAACTAAGCGCGAAAGGAAACATCACAGATGAATCTAACCGACGAACACGCAAATTCCATTATGGAGTCCTGACAGACGAAACAACTCTGGGAATAGACATACAAACAACGCTAAAGGGATTTTCCGTAACAGCAGAGCGATCTTGGTATATAAACACCAAACAGTATCCAATTCTAAAAGGAAAAAGAACAAGCGATTCAGTTAGTGCCTGGTTTATCGATGTAAACCGAAATTTTGGCCCTATCGCGTGGAGAAGCGAATATACACGTATTGCCCCTTTTTATGGCACAGCCATAAAAGGTGAAGCAGTTTCCAGTTTTATAGATGATAACGACGATGAAGATCCATATGCAGACTCACGTGAACCGGAAATATTAATCGTCGGAAATACACGGGACGATATTGATGGAGATCGGATTAAAGACTGGAACGACGATTTTCTCCTTTTCTTTGCCAATCCACCTAAATTTCGACTTGGTCTTAATCGGGAATCAATTGATTTCAATAATAACGGTGAGCCAGACAACCTTGAGGATGATGACAAACCAAACTACCGCCTTGATTACGATGAAGGGTCTTATGGACACCATACCTATTTTAAACTTGAATTACCTTTCATTAGCAATTTATCGATTATACCCGGCTACTATGAAAAACACCTCACTATGGACGAAAAAAGTGCTAGTGGATTATATAACATTACCTCATTCACCCCCAAATCGATACCTAATTTCGGGACTATTATTTTCCGACATACACTCCGTAGATCAAAAGATATGATCCGTGACGATGTGGTAATCCGAACAACTGATCAACTCATCAAGGATGAACTAACCCTTCAAAATTATCTGGGTAATATCTTTACCATGATCGTTGACTATCAAAACGTAAAAAATCTAACCATTCGTAGCAAGTTTAAGTACCAGCATGACATGCTCTTTCACACTCGTCCTCGTCAGCGTGTGATCGATACAGCCCTTATTAACCAAATTCGATATGAATATAAACCACGGGACGATTTAACCATTGCTCCCGCATTTCGTTACGACAGAACCATCGGATATGTAAATCCATTCAACGAGGGGAAATCAATCGACATCACCCGAAACGCTTATATTTTAACTCTGGTTCATCAAGTTGCAGAACAACTACAACTCAGTGCAGGAGCACAGTATTATACATGGCGTAATCTAAACGACACAACACAACACTACAACCGAACAGTAGGTTTTTTTGAATTAGTCTTACGAGGAAGTGCCATGGGCCAACAAATAGGATTACTAATTACATCAGATTACATCATACAAAACTTTGTCGAACCCATCGTCGGTGGAGGAGAGCGTGAAACGAGAATCGCGGTTTCGCTCTTCCTTCTTTAGAGCTCACTCGATCTAATTAACTAGACGAAAAATTGCTTCAAAGACAACAGCTTAGTAGTAAATAGATTTGACCTATATCTGAAGCAAGCTGATAAGAAAATGAAATCCATCCAGTACCAAATCCGTCCCTAGCGTGACATAATTAGCATAAGTGTTGGGAACTAAAAAAACACACTTAGTCCGAAAATAGAAACTCGCTACGTACAATCAAACATCAAACTCCTAAGTATGTTGCGCCCAAGCATATATCCTTCTCAGCATAGGTTCCGCCTTCTTCCATATTTCCTTTTTGACGGGAGAATGTACTTTGGCATAGCTAACAAAGTCCGACCGCCTAGCCCGAAATTCTTCTTTGAACTTGATTAGACCTTGGTTTTCAGGTGGGGAGGCTCCAAAGTCCACATAATCATATCCATCGTGACATGCCTGTCGGATAATATGATCAAATATCGCATTGTTAGGTCGAAAATGCCAGAATTCAGGCAGAGAACCCGCACACCACAGAGTAATTGTACGATTGAACACCAAATACAACAAACCAGCAATAATCTGATCGTCTTTCTTTGCAATTGATATCTTACCTAAACCAATTTTAACAAGTTCATACACTAGCATAAATGGTTTAGGAGTACCATCCAATCTCTCTTGAGTTGCCAAATAAATCTGGTAAAATTCTTTTAATTCGCCATCAGTTTGCACATCTGTCACAGTAATTGAATTTTTGACTGCTTTTCTTACGGCACCCCGAACCCTTTTATTATAAGCAGCCCACAATATCTCATAGTCTGGATTAATTTTAAGAAGATGAGTAAACTGGGTCGCTAATTTTTTATATTTGAATTCAACAAGTTTACGTTCGTAAAGGTCGATATGGTCAGAATCGAATATATATACTGTCTCAAAAATACCTTGTTCCAAAACTACCCGATTCAGCATAGTTTCAATTTTTTCAACCAACGAGCCAAGATCGATTTGTTTTCCCTCAATAAGCTGTAATCCTCCCAATAAATTCCATGGCATCGAGTGTAGCATTCTGATTCCTGGCATCGGTTGAAAAATAAACATTGGTAATCCACCAACGATCTCTTTTCCTTGTCGAATAAGATAATACAATGGACTCATCTGCTTGAAAGATGCAGTAAGCGCGTTTCGCCAAGCCATGGCTTGAAAGGCTGTACTATACGGACAACTATGCAGCATTCGATCCCATAAATCAGCGTTCTTATTGGTAACCAATTCTAAATCATACATAACTGCATTATATCGAAAATTACGGCGGTTCTCAACTATCTACTTCATAAACCAAATTAGGGATCCGATATAGAAAGAGGTAAGACGATAATTGCTATTGTGCCTTCTGTTTCCTTCGACTCAAAATCAAGTTTGCCTCTGTGGGCTTCGATGATTTTTTTTGCTGTCCAGACTCCCAGCCCTGTCCCCATCTTTTTTTTCGTAACAAAAGGACGACTTAAAATCTGGGTAATCAGGATATTTGACATACCACAACCAGTATCACTAATTTTAAGTTCAAGTGCTTGGTCATCTTGAGAAACAATCATGTCAACACCCAATTTCCCGTATTTTCCATTCGATGAATCAACTGATATTGTCATTGCCTGACAAGCATTTATGACAATATTCGTCAATGCCAAACGAATTTGCCCTTGATCTGCCATAATCTCAGTTGGTTCAACGCGGATTTCGGTTTCAATTGATGAGTCGACTTGTTCAGAAAGGATTTCATAAATCATAAGATCTAAACGTAAAGATTCCAGTTCCGATGGTCCGATATTCGCATTTCGGATTTGATTGATGATCCCCTCGATCTTACGAACCTGTATCTCTGTATCTAGCAGAGCTGATCCAATTTCCTGATCAGAAAAGCGGGATGTCGATTCGCGTAGTAAGTCCAAATTAGCACAGAGTAAACCGAGAGGATTCTTGATGGAGTGAGCCAGTGAACTGGAGGCAGAAGCCAGTAACTCCGCCTGAATCTGCTTTTCCTGTATATCAAGCCGCGTTTGGTGTAACAAAGCATTCTCAAGGGCAAGAGTAACAGACTTCCGAAGCCGATCTAACAGTCCTAATTCACGTGCCGTCAGATTCCAACGGGTGTCTGATTTCCTACCTAAATTCAAAATACCAAGGATACGTCCTCTATGTATAAAAGGCACGCAAACCTCTGTTCTGATCTGATTGAAATATGAAAGTGCAACTTCACGAATCTCTTGGTGTTGCGAACGAAATTCAACCCGTTCACGTTCGACAATTTGATTGAAGGTAACAAGCCATTTGAAAAATGGCTCGTCCGGGTTTAGGTCGGTAGGTTGCTTTGTTTCAAGTCCCATTTTCATGAACATCGCGGCATCATCATAGTAAATAAGCATATGTGAATTCGGAATTCGTAAAACGTCACGGCTCATCCGAAGAATGTCACCAACTAATACCTCAAGTCCTTGTAGATAACGAGTCGAATCCATAAGGCCATTGATAGTTGTCTCAATTTTATGCTGATCATACTGGAACAGCCGAGTGATCGCTGGTTGCACAGTATCATTGTAAGTTAAAAACAGAAATCGGATAAAAATGATTGCCAACGAAATCTGACTGAATAACTGAAATTGTGTTCCCAGTAAATAAATAATTATGTATATCGTACCAATTGCAATTGAACTAACAGTAAGCCAAAATAATGTTCTATGTATAATAAAATCGATTTCCATAGCTCGGTATTTCACAATTGCATAAATTATAAAACCAAACCCGATCACAGGTGCTAAGGTTCCAAGGAATGCTAAATGACGAATATTAAAAGCAGGCAAAATCAGACTGAAGATGGCGGCAATGACCAAAGATAAACCGAGCCCTAATGTGACATAGACGAGTTGTAGTCTGACCGAAGGTGAATCTAACTCCCGAAATTTAGTCAGTAAATTCCCAAGAGCGTAGAGCCCTCCGAATATAATGAATCCGAAATAGAGAGGATGATGAATGAAACCGTGCTCGATCCTCAGTTTACCCTGAATAAACTCTGCAGATTTCGGATCCCACCGACTAAAAACAAAAAGTGAAAAGATAAGGGCGGCTGAATATATCAACACGGTCTGTTTCCTTTTAGCCTTTGGTGGTCTGTGGGGAAAATACCAAGAAAAGCAGACAAGTGTTGCGATAATATTCGAGATAAAAAATTTGCTGAAATTCTGAAGATAAAGTGTGGTTTTCAGCATTTCCTTCTTTTCATATAAATCTGAAAAGAATTCGACACCTATCCACACACTATTTAGGAAACAGAGAACTGCCACGAGTCGACCGGGACGACTTTCAGGACGTTTAACTAAGACAAATCCGCCAAGAAAAGCCAAGATGACTGCAATACCAATTTGTAGATACCCTACAGCTACGTCTGGGTTCATAGGCCAATCTAGTTCACTCGCTGTTTTGTTGATGAATCGCCGCTAACACCTCTGCCGCCAAGATTCCAACGATGATAAACACACCGCCCAAAATTTGTACCGGCTTAAGCCGGTCACCAGCTAAAAAGTATCCAAAGATAGCCGCAAATACAGGCTCAGTTGTGAGTATAACTGCGGCTCTAACAGAGGAAATTCTCTGCTGGACAAAAGCTTTTACTGTGAACGCTAGCGCTGAAGCCAAAACCCCTGTCAGCAAAATCGACTGCCAAACGAAAGAATTTGAGGGCAATTTAAATGGTTCGGTAATCCCCCATACTACGGCACATACAATCGAGGATGATATCATCTGTACAAGCATCAATGCACCCGAATCGTGATTTTTAGCATACCTTGAGAGCAAAGAAATATCAATACCAAAAGCCCCCGCACATACTAAAGTTAGCAAATCACCAAAATTGAATCCATCGAGATTTCCATCCGACAAAAGAGCAATACCAACGAAGGAAACACAAACAATTAACAAAAATTCATGAGGTGGCCGTTTTTTAAAAAGGAGAAAGTCAGTAACCGGAACAAAAATTACGAATAGCCCCGTAATTAATCCAGAATTAGTAGCCGTAGTATAACGAAGGCCAAAAGTTTGACAAAGATAGCCGATACTAACAACAACACCAAAACCAAATCCCGCTGTTAACGTGTGGCGGTTAATTCTCCTAGAGAAGAAAATTAGTGTAACTGATGCAACTGTAAAACGAAGTGTGAGGAATGGGACAACGCTGTAAACTTCAGGACTTGTAGCATCTCGAACGATGACAAATGTCCAACCCCACACAACTGTAACACAAACCAATAACAAAGATAAAAATGTGTTTTTCAAGTGCGTAGTTCTGCCTTGAGATCTTCCTCCAGTCTTGCAATAATCCTAAGCTGGATTTCATCAATAACATCATCAGTCAAGGTTTCTGTCTGAGATCGGTATTCGATAGTATATGCTAAGCTCTTTTTTTCCTCTGGGATTGGGTTGCCAACATACAAATCGAAAAGATAAGCAGAATCAACGAGATCCTCCCCAATTTCCCTGATAATCTGGAGCGGTTGATCTGACAAAATGTCCTTTGACACTAAGATTGCCAAATCTCGTTGGATGCTAGGGTAAATTGGAATTGGTTCAAATTTTTTGTCTATTATCGCTAATTCTACCAACCTATCAAAATCAAACTCAAAAACATAGGTTTGGTTAATTAAATCATAATTTTCGCCGACCTGAGGATGCACTTCACCAAATAAGCAAATCGATTTCCCGCCAATGTGAATTGATGCACATCGACCAGGATGAAAAGTTGGATGCCTCGCCCTTTCAATTCCATAACCGGAAACACTTGACATATCTAAAACCCCTTCGACAATCCCTTTGATGTCAAAGAAGTCGACAGTTTTTCGTGAGGTACCATAGATACCAGAACCCAAACTTCCTGCCATAACGCCCGCGACTCGTTCTAGTTCCTGCGGCAAACGTTGGTCTCGACTAGGATTAAATACCTTGGCAAACTCAAAAAACTGTACATCATTGACTTGACGCTTATTGTTTCGTGATACATTTTCGATCAAACTCGGAATCAATGTTGTCCGCATATTCGCAAAATCCTGATTTAGCGGATTTTGTATTGGAATAGCCTTTCTAAGTGGATCATCCAATTCCAATTGAATCTGATCAAAGACATCAGAATTGTAAAAAGAATAATTAATCGCCTCCATTAAGCCTGATTCTAGGAGGTGTTCCTTTACAGACTCCCGAAGTAAAGATCGATTACTTATTTTTGGAATCGGGATATTTCCGGTTGGGAGAGTCGTAGGAATGTTGTCATACCCATAAACACGTGCGATTTCTTCAATTAAGTCAATTTCACGTTCCACATCGGGGCGAAATGTTGGAACAGTCACTTTTAAATTATCCGATCCAGCAAAATTCTGAACAGCAAAATCCAAGCCTGTTAAGATACTCACCATTCGACTAGATTCGATATTAGTCCCTAAAACAAAATTGACACGACTTGGTCGCAACTCAATCTCAGTTGAATCACGTTTTCCAGGATAAATATCGATTATACCCTCAGCAATGTCTCCTCCCGCAAAATCGGCGATAAACTGTGCAGCCCGATTAATAGCTGGAATCACGCACTCTGGATCGGTCCCACGCTCGAAACGGTGCGAGGCCTCGGTGTGCATACCAAGCGATTTTGCAGTCTTGCGAATGCTGGTAGTCTTAAAGTATGCACTTTCAAGCAAAACATCGGTTGTTTTCTCAGATATCGCAGAATCAAATCCTCCCATCACACCGGCGACAGCAAGTGGTTTTTCTGCGTCAGCAATAACCAACATCTCAGATGTAAGCTGGTGATCCTGCTCGTCAAGAGTTCTAGGTACTTCACCTTCACGAGCACGACGAACAATAATTCGATGCTCTATAAGCTCATCATAATCAAATGCGTGAAGCGGCTGCCCCATTTCAAACATAACATAGTTAGTGACATCAACAATGTTATTGATTGGGTTGATCCCGACTGATTTAAGCCGGTTTTGTAGCCAAGCTGGTGAGTCCCCAACTTTGATGTTACGAATGATGCGCGTAGCATATCGAAGGCACAAATCGGGTGCTTCAATTGTAACAGAAGTAAGTTCGTCCAACCGAGTATTTCCTTCATCAACTTGAATGCTGGGAAGACGAACAAAGCCTCCAGTAACAGCAGCAATTTCCCGAGCAATACCAACGACACTCAAGCAGTCAGGACGATTTGGAGTTAATTCTAACTCCAACACAACATCATCCCGACCAAGAGCTTTTGTCAGCGACATGCCAACTTCAAGGTCATCTGATAATTCCATTAACCCTGAAGATTCTTCAGAAAAACCAAGTTCCTTCTCTGAACAAAGCATTCCGAACGATGTCACTCCCCGCAATTTTGTCTCCTTGATAATACTACCATTTGGCAAATTAGCTCCAACTAAGGCAACAGGAGCAACTAGACTTTCTTGGGCATTCGGAGCACCACAAACAATCTGTAATTCTTCTTTTCCTACATCAACATCACATAACACAAGCTTATCAGCCTGTGGATGCTTGCGAACGTTGACAATTCTACCGACAACGATGTTATCAAGTCCTTCACTAAGCTGGTTAATTGACTCCACTTCAGTTCCAAGCATCATTAACTTTTCACCGAGTTCTATCGGCGTTAAGTCGAAATCGATATATTCTCTAAGCCAACTTAAACTAATATTCATCTATATTATTTCCCTCACCTTCAGAATCAGCATTTTTCGCATTTAGATAATGTTGGAAATATCTCTCAAGAAACTCAAGTGGATTCCAACTAAAGGCACAACCAACCTTTATTGCCATCAAAACCACCGTCTCACTACTCCCGGCCTACTATTAACACATTTACTAGAGCGTATGGCCTGCTCCAGATGATGGCATATACAAATTCAGAATAAAACTGACGATACTTAGAATGCTTCGCGGAATATAATCACCCAAAACTAACCCAAGGAAAAATGGTATCATTTTCCGATGTGTATTCCAACCCGCAAACTTAAGAATCAAATATTTTATCAACCAACTAAGCATAACAGGAAACCAGAAATATATTAATCCACCCCAAGCTGCACCCGACAAAACATAACCAGAAGCATGCAATGGCCACCAAAGAAAATAGGTACGCATTAATTGTAGGAAAAAAACGAATGCCATCCCAACCAACATGAAGAAAACACCTAGTCCTTCTGTTGTCTTCGGGTGCTGTAACCAACTCTGCAATGGATTCAAGGTCTCCCATCCGAAATGGCCAATCGCACCATGACACCGATCAAGACCATACCGATAAACAACCTCCAAATAAGACCACAACGTTGCAAACGCACCGACGGCTATTGCCAATCCCATAGATATGATCAAAGTCCGCCCTGGTACCCGAACACGATTTCCAATTCGGAGCGACTCAACTTGGTTGGGCATCGGATGAGATCGATTACATCGATTAAAAGCATATAAGAAACTTAGAATCGTTAGGTTAGCACCGCCCAACTTGCGTGTCCCAAAGATATCAACCATCATCTGACGTGGGTTAATACCAATGACTTCATGATAAGGCGGTCCAAGCTCAGCCCGTACACGACCAATGGCAAGAGCAAAGGCAAGGAAAATTGCGTAGAAAATAATTATCACCCAAAGCGACATTCCAGCTATATAACAAAACAGAAACACCAACCCAACACTCAGGAATGTCAAAATCAATGTTGTCCTATAGGATACGGGTTCGTTGTCATCTTCAATTGCATCTCGGATAAATATATTTCCAATCAAGGTCACGAGATGTCGACGAGCTCCCCACAGTGCAATCAGAGCTATGCCGATCCATGCCCCAGTTGCCCGATCATTTAAATGCATATTTTGCCAACCAATGATGTCAGCAAACACTTTTTCCATGCGCGTCAGCCAGAAAAAAAACCAAGTGGAAAACGCGAGATCTAACGGCATAAAATAGGTTAAACCAACAATTGCCAAGTTAAACGACATCGAAGTATGACCAATTGCACTCCAAGGACGATCTAAAAAATATTGATCAAGACGCAAATTAGGAGGGAAACCGGGCATTGCGGGAAAAATATCGTGTATCCCATTAACTATTCGGATAATCGCTGAGACTGAAAACCCAATCCACATTAACCTATTACGAAAAAAATTGCGGTCGGTTGTCATCTGTACTGGCAGATGGGTTAACGGAAAACTGAGTTTCTCGTGTTCCATCCACTGTTTCCGGAGAATCAAACCAATACAAAGCAGAGATCCATACAAAACAAAAATGAATCCTGACCAAATTAAAACCGGAACCAACCAAGCCCGCAGATGCTCCGAAGTAAAAATTGTGGACTCGCCTTCGTAATAACCTCTCAACCACTCAGTGTTGGAAACCGTTATCCAAGATGGAATATGTTGCCAAAATAGCTGAGCCCACTCGTTTTCTGGAGTAGCAAACCAGTAAGGATGAGCTAAAGTCCCCATTAAAATAGCCATCATGGCATGCCCAGAGATGGTAGAAACCATGGTAACCATAATGTAGATCAACAACAGTTCGCCTGCGGTAAAAGCGAGGGACCTAGCAAATCGGGCAAGAAAGACATTCAAAGCAATCAGGACAGCAAGAGTAAAAATAGCATTTGAAAACGGTGAAACAAGGGTATAAACAGCATACCAGAGTTCGCTAGCAACACCAACCCAATAGGCGTTAACGACAACCAGTATCAGACCAACAAAAATAGCTTTTTTGGTCACGACTTCCGCTGTTCTTTTCTCTGACAGTTGCATTTAAGCTTTCATTTATGGCTCAGCATACGCAATAAGCTATTTATTATCCTGCAACCATCACTATCTTGGCATCTCAGTTTGGGATATTTATCCCCTAATTTGGCTGCTACTGCGGAGGCTAATCCCCACGATATGACCAGTATAGATTTAAATACGACGCTTTGAGCCCTTTAGGTAGTTTGATGCCTGAAATCAATCAATCTGTTTTGAGCTCACCAAACTTTCGTTGAGCTTAAATCCCAATCCCGACAAATCAGGTAGGACCAGATGACCATTTACTATCCGTGTTGGTGGGATAAGTAATTCATTTTCCCATGAATCAATTGGTGCCCCACCAGCATATTCCTGAAATAACAAATTAGGGATAACCGAACACGCATGGGAAGCCGCACGCATAATAACTGGACCACACCAATTATGAGTGGCGATCTTGAGTCCATATGTTTCGGCTAAATCTGCCGTTCTAACGGTTTCCAAGATACCTCCATTTGTTCCTACTTCCGGTTGAAAGACCCCTAGAGATCCACTATCAAAAAGTGCGTTTGCTTCCTGACGCGTACAGGTTAATTCACCAGTAGCAAGTGGAATATCAGTTGCATCAGCAACCTGCTTTAGCTGTTCCGGATCATCTGCTATTGGAGCCTCAAAAAAAAGAATATTGAACGGCTCAAGTGCTTGAGCCGCCATAATGGCTCCATCAACAGAAAAACGGTTATGGGCATCAATCGCAATTTGATACTCTGAACCAACGGCGTCACGAACCATCTCGACCTTTCTGATCTGATCTTGCAAATCCCTAAGAGTTGGGGTTCCTCCACCTTCAAAGGGATCCCATTTAAACATTCCAAACCCATTCTCTTTCGCCGCCAAGATACGCTCAATACACTCTTCCCAATTGCTTGCCCCACTGAAGATACCATGGTCAGCGTAAAGCGGTATTTCCTCACGAACCGCCCCACCAAGCAGATCATAAACGGGTAGATCAACAATCTGGCCCAAAATGTCCCAAAGCGCAATCTCAACGGCTGATACTGCTGCACTCCAATTTCGGTCATTAGCCTTCGGCCGGAGACACTCCATTAAAGGCTGGATTCCGCAAGGAGAACAACCCAAAATCTGCTGACCAATCAAGGAAATATAATTGGCGACAGAACCTGCCTGTCCCGCCCAAGTAAACCCTTCGCCAATCCCTTCAACACCTTGAGCCGTCTGGATCTTAACAATTACCCAAGCTGGGTAATTGCGTACAGCACGTATGGTTACTGGAATAACATCCGTAATCTCTAACGTATGATCGCTAATTACGTGGTTTTCATAAACCATCCCAACCTCTAAGTTAGATACAAGTGGACGATCAGACTTCAACTTTCTCAACTTTTCCCGTTTGGAGCGAACGATTAGCTGCAACTGTTACAGCTAAGGTTTTTAACGCATCAGCATAACCTGATCTAACAAGGCTTTGGTCGTTCGTTTCGACTGCTTTGACAAAATGTTCAATCTGTCGATAGTACCCTGATTCAGTTCCATCAAATTCGATCGATTCACCATCTATATTCCCTCGAAGCTGATAATCTAAATTCAAGTTCAGATAGAGATTATCACCAACTAACTCACTGGAAAAACCATTAAAAGCATTAGCCACACATGTACTGACAACATTACCAATCGTCCCATTTTCAAAGCTTAAATTACAGGTTGTACACTCCTCGAAGTCAGCAATATCTGCGGAAACATTCTTGATACCAAAAGCCTGTACATGAGTAACCTCTGAAATCAAGTATCGAAGAAGATCAAAGACATGCGTGCTTTGCTCTAACATTTGCCCACCGCAAACAGCGAAATTCCCCCACCAAGGGTGACTCGATCCCATACGACACATGAATCGACCAAAGCCCATAGCAACCTCCCTACCAACGACCATTTTGCGTACTTTTTCGGTCAGGTCGCTATAACGTGCCATGTATCCTACTTGGTTAATCAAATTAGCATTCTCTATAGTGTCACGGGTACGTAAGGCTGTGTCTAGATCAATTGCTACCGGCTTAGCAACGAAGAGGGCTGCTCCCGATTTGGCGGCATCAATAACTTGCGTGGTATGGGCTCCCGGTGGGATACAGGTAAAGATCACGTCCGGTTTTTCTTTGGCTAGCATTTCATGATGGTCGGTATAGGCGACAGCATTTTCTTGAGCCGCTACCTGATCGGCTCGATCAGAATCCACATCACAGATAGTTGCAATAGGTCGCCCCAACTTCTTCAGGCTATTGCGGTAGTTACCAGCAATGCCTCCAGCACCGATAAAAGCAATTTTCATATTTTGTCTCCCTAAAGGCCCTCAATTTCCAAATTTAGCCACTGCATTTCTTTCTCAGTCAATTCAACGGTCACAGCCCCCAAACTTGAATCCAATTCATCAAGATTTCGTGGACCAATAATCGGAAATATTGGGAAAGGCTGCTGCATAACGTAAGCAAGCGATATCTGAATGGCCGAACTCCCCTTCTCTCGTCCAAGCAACTCCGCACGATTCAGTCGTTCAAAATTCTCATTGTTGTAGTAAATTTCAACCATATGTCGGTCATCACGTTTATCAGGAGCGAACTTCCCACTAAAGAAACCACGTGCCTGCGAAGACCAAGGCATAAGTGCCAACTGTGTTTCCTTATGCCATTCCCAAGCAGGTCGATCTACGCATAAAACACCGTGCCAGTGTGGACGCATAGCCATAGCAAGACTGAAATTGTTACTACTAACAACTAGCCCTTTAAGCCCTCTTGAATTAGCATATTCATTAGCATCGACAATACGTTGACGCTGCCAATTCGAGACCCCAACCGACCGAACTCGACCACGTCCAATCTCCTCATTGAAATAATCTATTACCGTACTAACTGGAATCTGTTCATCGTCACGATGCAACATATAGAGGTCAATATAATCAGTCTGCATTCGAATCAGAGTCGTATCAATATCAGCTCTAACTTCCTCAGGAGCGATCCGCGGTCGAGGCACCTTTCCATTCGGATGTCCGCCCTTACCTGCAACAAAAACATCCGTCCGATTTCCATGTTTCTTCATCCACATGCCAAGTAACCGTTCGCCATCCCCGCCACTGTAAATATAAGCAGTATCTACTGCATTTCCTCCAGCCTCAAAAAACCGATCAAGTAATCCATAACCAGCGAACACATCATCTAGCGAAAAAACCATACTTCCTAAAACCAATTGCGAAATTTCTTGATCCAGCATGCCAATCTTTCTATACTTCATAACATTTCTCCAATACCAATTTACCCCTTCCAATTCTATCAGAAAAAAGATAAGGAATCTATAATTTCCAATCTAAGTGACTATTTTACATACTCAAACTTTTCTGTCCTAGTTTCAGCAATTTTCTTATGGAACCTGTCAATTGAAATCATCGTCGAACTTCACATCAGATTCCACACGATTTGATTAAAAAAACCAGCTAAAACAAAGGACTATATTGCCCAAATCCTAGAGTTTTCTCTCCCCGTAATGTCCGCCCCTAAGATTTTTTCCCTGCTTCGGTTTCCAGTTAGTCAATATATCACTGAAATGATGAAAAAAAATCGAACATAATTCTTCAATGAGTCAATTAAACTGAATCGTCGGTTAAACTGACAACTTGGAAATCCAAATAGTCTCAATATCAGCTCAGAATCGCTTCCGAATCTTCTTTGACATACAGGTCACGAATTGTAATTGTGGTGGTTGGAATCCTGGCAAATCTCAAGCACCCGAACCTACAAAATCAAATTTTTGAAAGCCAGAAAAAAAATGCTGAAATCCCTTGTAGATATTGACATTCTTGGAATAAATCAACACACATAAGCAGAAAAAAATCTGGACTGGCGAACGATTGTCAAATCATATCATCGAGAATTAACAACGCAGGGAGACTTTACAAAATAATGATGTTTTCGGTAAAATCTTCTATACAACCAAAAATCCCATGCACATTCCAGCCCCCTCGAGTTAGAAGAAATGAGCTAGAAAACTGGGATATTAAAACACACAATCTAATAAGCTTGGAGATATGCTGCCAATTAATACTCGGAGACCCTCAATAAACAGGAAATTTTTGGAGAAAACCCAAAAACGGTCAACAACATTAGATTGAAAGGAGGGAATGAAACGACTGTAATCGGGACATACTACCTGTATCGATTAGTTAACAGCCCCGTATTATCTTTAGCAAAACGGTCAAACTCGGACTCTGAGAAAGGACGTTTCTCAATTATCATCCGGCCCGAACTTGCTGATCCAGGTCGAACACTCCCAAGTTGCAGAGGAGAAAAACGGGCACGGGGTTCAAGAAAGTCTTCAGTTGAAGCGTTGGGATTCTTTCGAACACGAAGGCCGACAACTGCATTTTCATGCTGTAGATCGCTGACAAAAATCGAATCCGACCGTTGAATTTCGGTAGTCAGCCTTGTAGATTCCGGTTCTTTTGGCAAGGCAATCGCGTTCAGTTTCTCAATTTGCTGTCTCAGGACATCCAAACGAGCATTCAGACTTTCGCTGAAGTCTTGAATAGCCCTATCATCTATAACCCGCCCCAGATTCAACGAAGCAGATGTTATAGGGTCAGTTGTAATCGCAGGATCTCGCCCCGAAAACTCACCAGCTAAAGATTTGGATGGTGACAAACCCCAAGATTTGGTGTCAACATCTTTATTACCGTTGAGCCTCACCCTTGTTTCTGAGAGATCAGTAAGCTTACGGCTTCCGAGATTCACATTTATTGTGTTCTTTCCCGTTGCATAAGCAGTCAAATTTAAACCATTCGGATCAATCACTATACTACTAACCTGACTCGTATCCTGCAAATCTGTGATCGCAGTACCTGGAAGGTTTACACTAATAGCATATATATTATCGGTACCACTAGCTCCCGACGATTTCATGAAAGGAAAATCTCGCAATTCCAATATTAACCGATGCAACAAATCAACACGAATTCCCAACTTATCTCTAGCAGTCAGACTATCTGGGGAAAGACGTGTTTTAGAACCATAATCACCTGAATCGAACGTATTAAGCTCACTGATAATCGAATCGATAATACTACCGTCTTCCAAAGACTCGGAACTAGCATCCCCACCATTAGTCCTACTATAGCTCGCCATCTGATGCTGCAATTCAGTAATAAGCTGATCCTGAACACCAACAGTAGGAAGAATACGCTCTAAGTTAACAATCAATTGATCTACCCTATGGCGAGTTGAGCTTAGCAGCGAGTCTTTCAAATTATCAGCATCAAAATTATCAATCAGCTTCTGTAACTCAACAAACAAAGTATCCAAAGTTTCAAACTCTTCACGAATATCCTCATCAACAGTAGCAATTTCGGAGAGGAACCGTTCGATATCCTCAACAGACGAGATCTCAGGCGCCTTTCTCTCAGTAGGAAGTTTTCTACCTCCCTGACCTTTGCTATCACGAGGCGTACTAATCGAGTTAGTTACCAAACTATCATTCCGTACTGTCTTGCTGAAACTGGAAGCAGTATAAGAACTAGTCAAAAACTCTGTTTTGAGAGCAGAAATCACCCGGGACTGCGAATTGGTAGCACTGGAAGTGGACTCCTGCACCTTCTCTACAGGACCAACATCCAATTTAGGATCACGCCCAAGGTTTTTAATCCATTGATGGTCGCGATCTCGGAGAACACTCGCTAGTCCACGAACGCTGGTTAGGGTCGTTAGGTTAGTCGCCACTCATCTATCCTCTTGACATTGCTAAAAACAGACTTTAATCATATCATTGGTGTTTCTTTTTGTCAAGCGCATTCAATTTTTCTTCAGCAATTTCCCACACTTCGTCAATTGTAATAAGACGCATAATATCGCTTCCTTCTGATCTATCAAGTGAATCATCATATCGAATTACCGTATGTATTGGATCAAGCGGTCCAAACTTCAAATGATTAGTGACACCAAACAGCACAATGGTAGGAACTCCAAGAGCTACAGCTATGTGGGCAGGTCCAGTATCATTGGAAACAAACTGATCGCAACAGCTAATTAAGGCAGCCAGTTGTCCTAGCTGCAAATTAGTCCCAAAAAGAATTGGATCTGTCTGCATTGAATCACGCACTTGATTTACCAATTCAGCCTCTGCTGGTCCACCAAAAAGTAGGATCGCAGCATTATATTGTTTCCTCATTCGATCAGCGACCTCTGCGAATCTATCAGCAGGCCAACATTTGTAATCCCATGCAGCCCCAGGGAAAATTCCAATTTTCAGTTGACCATCTAGCAACAATTTTTCGCTGAGCAGTTCATGGGCGAAACATTGATTTTCTTCAGTAACATAAAATTCCAGACTTCTGTCATTCGCCTGAATTCCAATAGTGCTAAGTAGCTGAAAATGATCATCTATGGTATGGGTATTGGGTGGATAGGCATCCCGCCTAGATCCAATCCGCTGCCTCCCGCCACTCAGCCTAGAGAGTAACCGGGTACGGAATTTACCATGCAGGTCAATAACCAAGTCGAATTTCCTCTTACGTAATCGCCGGACAACCCGAATGGTCTCAGTGAGTTCTTCGCCTCTTCTGTCAAAGGTAATAATCTCATCCAAATACGGAATTTCAGAAACGAGATCGATATACTCCAGGCTAGTCAACATTGTCACACGATGGAGAGAAAAGTGCTGACGAATTGCACGGATTGCGGGTAACGTCAGAATGATGTCTCCAAGTGATGTCATGCGTATCAATAGAATACTGCCATGATCCTGAGTCATATCGCTAAGATATCAGAGGTCGTCCGAAAATGAAGTTTAGCAACGTTTCGCAGTTGCTGTTTGCCGTGATTTCGGACAAATTGCCTTCCAGGATCAACAACATGCACAGCACCTTTAGGAATTGTCATACCGTAAGTGTGAGAAAGATTCTCTATCCGTTGCAAGAAGAAATAGCGCGCAATAATTGACGCGGCAGCAACGGCAATATCCGATTCTGCTTTGGGCACCTGTAGCAACTGAGCATCGGGTAGACTCTTCTTAACTCGCTTCCGCAAAACCTCCTGATTGGCAAATCGATCGACAATAACATTTAAACAGTTTGTTTCACCAATTAATGTCTGAATAATGCCTGCATGTAAATCAGCTAACATATCATTCAGATTCTGACCGTTTTGCCGAAGAGTTTCGTAACGTTGATTGTAAGCAGGAGGATCAAGTTCTACCCATGCCATCCTGTTCGTATGAGTCTCGAAGATCTGTGGAGCAATAGTCCTAATCCTTTGATCAGATAATTTCTTGGAATCAGCAACACCAATAGCTCGCAAGTTGTGACAGGTTTCATCATCGACAAAAACTCCGGCCACAACAAGTGAACCAAAATAATCCCCTTTACCTGATTCATCAGTCCCAATCCAATTTGTCCACCGATGATATTCCGATAAGCTCATGGCAGAACTCCTAACACATCATTGAAATACCTGTCAAGAATATTTTGAGTTGTTCAATTCAATTTGATACAATTATTGTAAGGGAGGCAAAATTGACCAGAGTCAAAGTTTGCGGTATCACTAATCTTGAGGACGCGTGGGTAGCAACCGAAGCAGGTGCGGATGCTCTCGGCTTTGTGTTTGTACCCAATACCCCACGCTACATTGAACCAGATCACGCTAACACAATTATGAGGCAAATTCCTCCTTTAGTTACCACGATTGGTCTCTTTGTGGATGTAGATGGTGCTCATATTCAAAATGTAGCTACAAATTGTCGTCTGGACGCTATCCAACTCCACGGCAATGAACCACCCGAGTTCTGCCATTCCCTAGATCTAAGAGTAATTAAGGCTTTTCGTGTAAAAGGAAATGAAACTCTGGATATACTGCCTAAATTCCAAGTCGACGCTTATCTACTTGATGCGTACGTTAAAGGAAAACTCGGTGGAACTGGTGAAACATTTGATTGGAACTTAGCATGCCATGCCAAACGGTATGGACAAATTATATTAGCAGGAGGGTTGAATCCGTCTAATGTATCAACCGCAATTAGTCAGGTTAAACCGTATGCCGTAGATGTCAGCAGTGGTGTGGAAGTAGAACCCGGACGTAAAGATCCAGAAAAAGTCAGGGATTTCATTCGAACCGTTCGGGAGACGGATCTCAGTTGACAGAAAAAATTGATCTCATCTACAAACGCTTACCGAATTGCATAAATCATTTTGAGCAAAAACTGGATTTGACTTTTTGCAATTTGCAGCAACTCTTCAATTTCAGTGGTGTAGATTTGAATAATTCCATCTTTACCTGCAGTCATAATCCGTTTCCCATCTGGATATCAACGATAGTCTGGTAAGCGATCAGATTACGGCTATTCATTAAGAACAAGGATGTTCCCTGGTTGGGGACCAATCTGGAATTATGTTACCGATTTCCCAAATTGTTTCCATTGAAACTGACCAAACCTGCACCAATTTATCTCGAATCCCTTCTATCACCAGCAGCAACCGGTTCACTGTCACTTGTAAAGCCATCGATTTCAAAACATTGCCAGACAAGAGGCAATCAGGTATCGAATACCGAAATTGAATCCCACTACCACGGAAACAGCATTTGATATCAGCTTTGATGTAGGGGTTAACCTTGGTAACTTCAAACACATATAGTCTGAAAATTCAAGCTATTGACCGAGATTTTAACTATTTAGAACTTGCCCAAGCAGAATTAACAATTATTCCGCCATAGTATTTCAATGAGTGGCTAGCTTTCCTTTCTATCACAGGAATTCTAGCTTTAATATTTTTTTCTATTAACTCCAGTTTTCAGTACTTGAGAAAGAAACCTGAAGCCATCCTAACACAGGAAAGAATGTATAAATAGGAGCGAGAAACAGATCGACAACTAGGAGAGAATAACATATAATTATTAAAGGCTTTGAACGTATTCAATAGGAATATAACCGAGAGGAATATAACCGAGCAGAATGCCTACTGCTCAATTATCTTGTCGCCGTCGATAGCTAACGGATAAAAGAAGATGAGTTAACGATTTCTGATCAGTTTGCGAAAGCAACCATATTATTTTCAGACATTGTTGATTTTACGTGCTTAACCGCTAGTATGTCCGCTGAGGAGTTAATCTAGTTACTGAATGCAATCTTCACTGGTTATAATCAGTTAGCAGACAGATTGGGACTAAAAAAATAAAGACGTCGGATGACACCTATATCGCGGTTGGAGGATTACCGGAACCAAGGCAAGACCATGCCTAAGCGATTGCTAATATGCCACTTGGAATGAGTGAGATAATCCAAACCTTTAACCAGAAACATGGGCGGAATTTTAGAGTAGTATGTCTAAATAGTTGTTATGTTTATAAGTAAAATCAGCTGATGCCAAAATCTGGAATAACATTTTTTTTACTATTAACAATCTTAGGTTCAGCCATTGCCGATGTTTTTGAATCTGACTACATTCTGGAATTTTGGATAACAATTACTCCCCAGAACTGGGAAAAGATGCAGCCAATGCGTTTCAACCAATTCCGTCCAGAACCACCGCCTAATGCCAATGATCGCCCGTTTCGACCTCCACCTTCGCCCATAATGGCCGAATTAGACACTGAATATGTACCAACAGATATTCGGTTCGATGGTCGAATTTGGAAAGATGTTGGCGTACGGTTCAAAGGAAACTCGTCACTCAAATCCATGCCGAACGGTCTGAAAAAACCGTTCAAATTTGACTTCGATCGGTTTATTGAAGGACAGGATTTCTTTGGCTACCAAAAACTGAATTTCAGCAACGGTTTCAAAGACCCATCCTTTCTAAGGGAGAAGTTAGCCTACCACCTTTTTCAAAAGCTGGATGTACCTGCACCAAGAACCGTTTTTGCCAAATTGTATCTGACAGTAGATGGTGTATATGATCAGGAATATCTGGGACTATACACCATGATTGAGCAGGTAGATCGGGTATTCTTAGTTGATCACTTTGGCAACGATGATGGCCTACTGGTTAAACCGGACAGAATTCCTGATTTAATTCCGCTTGGTGGCCGTTGGAAAAACTACGAACAACGATATACCTTAAAATCGAGGAAAAAGGATTCTGATACAGGCAGACTCATCTCATTTTTGGAGTTCTTACACAAGTCGGATGATGCTCAGTTTGCCGAGCAGATCGAACATTATTTTAATGTCGATTCATTTTTAAAATTGATGGCAATCAACACAGTTTTAGTCAACTTGGACAGCTATTTTGGAACAGGGCACAACTACTACCTATATCACGACACACGCACCGATCAATACAACATGATACCGTGGGATCTTAATGAAGCTTTCGGGAATTTCCAACAAGGACAGGCAAATCGACTACTGGATATGGATATCAATCACCCATCGATAGGACGACGAATGCTGGTAGAACGACTACTGATTATTGAGGATTATAGGTTTGAGTATCATCGCAATTTACAAGCATTAATTGACATCGAGTTTCATCCAGAGACGATGGCTTTAGAAATCGACAGGTTGGCAAACCTGATACAGGAGGCCGTCGTTGCCGACCAGCACAAACAGTTCTCGACCAGGATGTTTGAGCAGAGTCTATCGGAAGACTTATCACCCAGAGATCAAGGACGCAAGAAACGTCAACGTGGCGATAATCGACGAAATCGACGTCCTCCTCCCCCCATGCTGGACGTTATTTTTGGCTTGAAGACATTCGTGGAACGTCGCGTGGAATCAATTGATTCCCAGCTGAATGGACGTCGAACTGGGAAGATTTTAGAACCGATGCGTCGTCCCAGACCGAAAGAACAACGTCCTTTTCAATAAGAATTATTCAGTTCTCATTAGCTTGAACACCAGAACCTCTAAAGCCAAAGTAGCATTTACGTTTCGCTCGATAAGTCTCTTAGTCTCGAATATGGCTTTTATGGCTGACTGCAGGTGGATCCGCGAGTAGTGCTTAGCTATTTGCTGGAGTGATTCAAGGTGGTTCCTGTGTGTTAACAGATCAAACGATGTGCTTTGCCGGATTAGCAGCAAATCTCGATACCACATCACCAGTTGATCGAGTTGTGTTAAATCTTCACCCAATTGTTCGGCGATTCGAAAAGCCGATAGCCGATCGGTGGTAGTCACTACTTCAGGAATCTGATCTATGACAGTCAAACTCTTGTCTTCAACCAGCGACAAAGCTTTGCCAATAGCACCTTGAGATAACGTGGCAATTGATGAAGCATGATCGTCAGATAAACTAAACCGATCAGTAAGGACTTCAACCAGTTCTGGAATCGGCAGCGGTTGAAACGAAATAATCTGGCAACGCGAACGGATAGTTGGCAATAATGCATCCAAATGACTCGTCAATAGAACCAGGACCGATCCGGCCGGAGGTTCTTCCAATGTCTTGAGCAGGCAGTTAGCTGCTTCCAGATTCATACGATTAGCTTCGGTAATAATGTACAATTTCCGCCTGCCTTCAATGGGTCGAAACACGACTTGCCGTTGAAGTTGACGAATCTGATCAATTTTAATCTGCTTCCCTTCAGGACGAACAACTTGAAAATCAGGGTGGTTACCAGTATTGATCTTATGACAAGCTAAACAATTGTCACAAGGTCGGTGGACCAAATCTAGGCAATTAATCGATTTGGCAAAATAGAAGGCTACTGTTTCCTTTCCCACATTCGGCATCCCAGCGAAAAGATACGCACCAGCAATGTGATCCTCTCCTACTGCATGCCGAAGTTGACTTATAATCTGTTGATGTCCGATAATCACGATTTCTGTCCATTAAATAATGTGCCAATTTCTTCTTTTATAGAAGTATATACTTGATCTTCATCATGTTCAGCAGAAATAACCTTGATTCGATTGGGTTCCTGATCGGCCATTTCAAGATATCCTTGCCGAACCCGTTGGTGAAACTCGGTTTTCTCACGTTCCAACCGATCGAAACCTCGACCTCTTTTCCCCGCTCGCTTCAGCCCAATATCTACTGGCAAATCAAGCAGAAAAGTAATATCCGGTATGATTCCGTTGGTTGCAATTCGGTTCAAGTTTCGAATAAGATCGATATCCAACCCACGACCATAACCCTGATAGGCAAGTGAAGCATCAGCAAATCGATCTGAGATTACAATCTTTCCTTCCTCTAGAGCAGGATTAATTTTTTCCAAAACGTGCTGGGCACGTGAGGCAGCATATAACAACAGCTCAGAAGTTGATTTCATAGCGGTATTTTCAGGATCTAGAAGGAGCGACCGAATCTGCTCAGAAATCGCTGTCCCTCCTGGTTCTCGGGTAACAGTCACTGGATATCGCTGAGTCGTCAAATCTGCCAACAAACGTTGAATCTGCGTGGTTTTCCCCACCCCTTCAACCCCTTCAAAAGTAACAAAAACACCCCGCACAACATCTCCATAACTTAACCAAATCAGCCTACTTTAACTCGGCTATAGTATCGTGATTAAAACAACCTGTCAAACATTTTGCTGTTGCTCTCCACTATAATCTTTGCTACACTTTTAGCGTGCGAATTCTGATGTTCAACTACGAATTTCCCCCGATCGGTGGCGGTGGCGGTTGGGTCAGTTATTTCCTTGGTAAACACTTGGCTACGTCAGGCCACCAAGTTCACCTAATTACTTCACGATTCGAAAATTTGCCCAAACATGAAGTTATTGAAAATATAACTGTTCATCGGGTACCTGTACTTCGGAAACGAAAAGATGTATGCGCCATTCATGAAATGATGACCTACGCCATAAGCTCAACAATCCATGGCTTTCGCGTTGCCAACCAGTTCCAACCCGATGTGGTTCAAGTTTTTTTTGGCATTCCATCCGGTGGATGTGCATATTTGTTAGAAAAGACAAATAACATACCTTATGTTGTTTTTCTAGGCGGTAGAGATGTTCCCCGCCCAAATCCAGATCCACCCTACTACCGATGGCTCTACTTGATTTTATCACCGATTATCCAATCAATTTGGCGGTCAGCAACCGCAGTTATTGCCTGTAGCAACGGGCTACGAGAACTTGCTTACCAAACGGATCAATCAATAAAAATAGATGTAATTCCGGACGGTCTTGATCTACATCGTTTTTTTTCGATTGAGCGGAATCCATGTTCAACACCTGTTAAGATTCTAACCGTCGGTCGGTTGATTCCACGCAAAGGTTTTCAATTTCTTATTCAAGCATTACCAGATGTCTGTAAACAAACAAACACAGACTTTCGCATTCAGATTGTTGGCGATGGTCCCTACCGATCAGAATTAGTTAAATTAGCAGAAAACCTAAACGTCAGCGACAAAATTGATTTTCTTGGCTCAATTGATTATGCCAATCTTCCACAGAAGTATCACGAAGCCGACATTTTCACCCTCTGTTCACTCGCAGAGGGAATGCCCTTAGTTGTTCTTGAAGCTATGGGGACAGGGTTGCCAATTATTGCTAGTCAAGTACAGGGAGTCACTGACTTGGTAAAAATTGGCATCAATGGCGAGCTGTTCGATCCTGGCGATGTCAATCAACTTGTCAAACATTTGGTCAAACTGATTGATGACGGTAAACAGCGAGTTAAGATGGGAAAAAAGAGTACTGAGTTGGCTCAAGGATACAGTTGGGAAAATATTGCTCAGTCATATTTAGAACTCTATAAAAAGGTAGTTAGAATTGAAAAATGACAAGCCAACTGCTAATGAAGAACTAATACCATTAGCACATCAAATCCTAGCCGATCTTAATTTTAAAGATATGCAACTTTCTCATCACGGATCTATCCTGCGTA
>Ga0207984_1000066_pt1 | contig 57612 bp, 45 predicted proteins | sample ETNtaG_30_FD_185760 | JGI IMG/M metagenome (GOLD analysis project Ga0207984, IMG submission 185760) | Marine microbial and viral communities from oxygen minimum zone, Eastern Pacific Ocean - ETNP201306PF43B (SPAdes) (version 2) | ecosystem: Environmental > Aquatic > Marine > Oceanic ...
ACCATACAGTATAATTAAAGATGTAGAAAAATCACTAAAGAGTAAAGGCCATATAATTACGCCTTATAAATGGAATAAAATTGGTGAAATGAACGCAATCCTAATAAATGAAAAGGGATATTTTGGTGCCGCAGATACCCGGGGCGAAAATATGGCAGTAGGCTACTGATTTGCCCTTTGGCTAACCGCTCTTTCCCAAACCTGAATTTTATTTTCCACCCATTTCAACGCAGGAAATTCAGAGTTTTCTAGGTCTCCTCCCGGAGTAATCCAAATCCAATTACCTCTAGGATTGCCCAAAGCAAATTCACCTTCCATAGCAACAGTTTTATCTGGATACCACCAAGTCCAATGACCAATATATATTCCATTATGAAACTCACCATCTAAACTTTTTACACCATTTGAAAACCATTCTACTTGTTTACCATGAGGAACGCCTTTAGTATAATGATGAATGTATAATAATTGTCCATCCTGATACCATCTTGTATGCACGCTATCTTTACTATCACCACTCCAATAAAATTCCCATTGTTTGGAGCCGTCTTTATACCAACCACGGTCATAGCCATCTTTACGGCCATAAACAAAAAGAGCCTCACCTTCCTTTTGACCGTCATCATGCCATAGAACCAATTTGCCGTGAACTTTGTCCTCTCTATACGGTTCAGCAGAAGCTATACCGCCTGATTCATGCCAAAAACTCCATGTCCCCTGTTTCATTCCATTAACATATTCACCCTCAGATTTATAATTCCCATTGGAAAACCATTCTGTCCATAGTCCCGTCTGCTGATTCATATAAAAAAATCCCTCCTGTTTTTTTGTTCCATTCTCATAAAACCACATCCATCGTCCATCTTGAATTCCTTCTGTTAATAATCCTTCAAATTCTTTTTTTCCGTTAGTATAATTATAAAATACAATTCCACTATAAGGAGATTCATCTTTTAACAGATATTTGCGGGATGTACCATCTAAATCTATTCTATCAACAAGATCTTTTATGTTTATTTGGGCAAACAGAAACGAGCTAACAAAGATTAAAAATAATTTTTTCATACCATCAATTGATCTTCGATTAATTGCACAAAAATAGATGACCCAACCAACAATGCCCTTTCATCAATATCAAAATGAGAACAATGTTGGGGTACGCTGCGAAATGGCTGATCTTCCGGTGCTGACCCCACAAAGAAAAAACACCCTGGGACTTTCTGGGCATAATAGCTGAAGTCCTCACCGCCCATGGATAGATAGGGGTAACCGGCGCCATCTCCAACAATCTTTGTCGCGGACGCTAACAGCTTTTCAAACGCAGCTTCAGCATTGATTGTTGGTGGATAACCATCACGGTAATCAAATTCAATTGCGGCACCAAATGTTTGACCTATACCATCAATAATTTCCTGCATTCGTGTTTTGATCAACACTCGATTTTCTTCAGTATAAGCTCTTGCGGTTCCTTTAAGAACAATCTCATCTGCAATAATATTGAAATTATAACCACCATTAATCATCCCAATAGAAACAACTGTGCTTTCAAGTGGATTGGTATTACGGCTTACAATGGTTTGCAAAGCTGTTATTAAATGGGCTGAAACGACTACTGCATCTACTGAACCTTGAGGTGTCGCACCATGACCGCCTAAACCTTTAATAGTGATCTGAAATTGATCAGCTGCGGCAAGTATAGGGCCTTCTTTTACACCCACTTCACCATACTTTTGGTAATTCCATAAATGGATGCCGTATGCTTCATCTACACCTTCGAGACATCCATCCTCGATCATATAGCGCGCGCCACCCTCCCCTTCTTCTGCAGGCTGGAATAAAAAACGAACAGTTCCATTGATCTGATCTCTTTGGCCTGATAATACTTTTGCTGCTCCCAATAACATAGCTGTGTGACCGTCATGCCCACAGGCGTGCATTACACCGTCATTAACAGATTTATATTCGCAATCACCTGTTTCTTGAACAGGTAGAGCATCCATATCTGCCCTTAAGGCGATAGTTGGTCCAGCACCACATCTTAGATTACCTACAACACCCGTTTTGCCAATACCGGTCTGAACATCCATGCCCAACTCATTAAGTTTATTTGCAACAATTTCTGCCGTGCGATGGACTTCAAAACCTAATTCTGGGTGTTGGTGAATATCCCGACGAATAGATATGATTTCTTCAGCTATTGATTCAACTTGTGGTAAGATCTTTATTGACATATTTATCTATAATATAAAACCATTTATGCAGCTGATTCCATAACTGCTAACTGTCCACAGCCTGCGGAAATATCCGTACCCTTGCTCCTGCGAACGGTTACGGGGAAATGAGCTTTTTCTAACACATTGATAAATGTTTCGATCCGTTCATCACTTGGGTGGGAATATTTACCACCTATCTCATTATATGGGATCACATTTAGTTTGCACCTGCGGCCATTCAACATATCCAGCAGTTTATGTGCATCTTCTTTGGCATCGGTCACTCCGGCCATCAATACATATTCCAGCGTAACAGGGTGTCTGGAGCGAGATGAAAAATAATCAATGGATTCCAATAATTTGTCTAATGGATATTTTTTAGCTATGGGCATGGTCTTTAACCGGCTTACCTGTGATGAACCATTCAAGCTGATAGCCAGTTTATACCGATGTTTTTCTTCTACATATCGTTTGATCTTGGGCACGATCCCCACTGTCGATATGGTGATCCGCTGTGCGCCTAATTTGATACCATCCTGGTGATTCATCAGATCAGCCGCTGTAATGACCCTGTCGTAATTCAAAAAGGGTTCGCCCATACCCATAAAAACAACATTGGTGATCCGAGTTAAGGATGCTTTGCTAACCAAAATGAATTGATCAACAATCTCTCCCACAGACAGGTTTTTTTGAAATCCCATAGATGCTGTTGCACAAAAGTCACAATCCACTGCGCAGCCTATTTGGGACGACACACAAATGGTTGTTCGATCTCCATCTCTCATTAATACTGATTCTACCATTTCGCCCGTCTGTAGTTTAAAAAGGAACTTTTGAGTGGGTTCAGACGATGAACCTGTTACATGAACAACCTCCAACGGATGGACGATGAACTTTTTTTCGAATTTCTGTTTCAAATTATTGGGGATATTTCTCATCTCTGAAAATGTATCCACACAACTCCGATATAGCCATCCAAATAATTGGTTTGCCCGAAATGTTGGCTCATTTAACTCATTCATTTGAGATGTTAATTGCTCTAGGGTCATTCCCATCAAGGCAATTTTTTGATCTTTTGGATGTGTCACGGGGGGTGAATTTCGATTATCTCTTATGGGTAGACAAGACATTAAGATTTGTTTCAGTTTTGCCTCACCATTAAGTTATGCACCTATTTTAATCATTGAATCAGGAAGAATATATGACGACACATAACGACTCAAAACTAGTACAGGCCCTCACTGACTTTAGAGAAAGATTTTTATCGGAGATCAGTAAAGTGATCATTGGGCAGCAGGATATATTAGATCATTTTCTCATTGCGTTGATCTGTAAAGGGCACACATTGCTTGTGGGGGTCCCCGGATTGGCAAAAACACTGCTGATCAAATCCATGGCGGAATTGCTGGATTTGAAATTCAGCCGGATCCAATTCACCCCGGATCTCATGCCCAGCGACATTACAGGGACAGAAGTCATCGAAGAAGATCATACTACCGGAAAAAGAGAATTTCGATTTTTTCAAGGTCCAGTATTTGGAAATATCATCCTTGCAGATGAGATCAACCGTACGCCGCCAAAAACACAATCCGCTCTCCTCCAGGCCATGCAGGAATATAATGTTACTACCGGAGGACAAACCTATGCGCTGGATGAACCATTTTTCGTCCTGGCCACCCAAAACCCCATCGAACAGGAAGGAACCTATCCCTTACCAGAAGCACAATTAGATCGTTTCATGTTCAATATTAAGATCGACTATCCATCAAGAAATGAAGAAGTGTCCATTGTTCATTCCACCACAAGCAGCACTGAACAGGCACTTCAGTCCATGATCACCAAATCTGAGTTGCTGGAGTTCCAGAAATTGATTCGTCGTGTTCCAGTGGCAGAAAATGTCGTGGAATATGCTGTGGACCTGGTTGGGAACACTCGGCCAAATGCAGACACATCACCAGATTTTATCAAGGAATGGATCGATTGGGGCGCCGGACCCAGGGCATCTCAATATTTGATATTAGGCGCAAAGGGTAAAGCGGCATTGGATGGTCGCCCAACCCCAGATATCAATGATGTGAAAGACTTGGCGTTACCGGTTTTGCGTCATCGGTTGATCACCAACTTTAATGCTGAAGCTGAAGGTGTGAATGTGGATGATATTATTATAAAACTATTACGCTAGACGATGGACGTTAGATGTTAGATACTAAAAAATATTTACAACCGGAAACTGTTGCCAAACTGGATAATATGGCATTAAGAGCTCGTTTAGTAGTTGAAGGGTACATCATTGGCCAGCACAAGAGTCCCTACCATGGATTCAGCGTAGAATTTGCTGAACACCGCGCCTATGGCCCGGGGGATGAGATCCGCCATGTTGATTGGAAGCTATATGGTAAAACGGATCGATATTATGTAAAACAGTACGAAGAAGAAACAAACCTCAAAGCCTATATCTTACTGGACACGAGTCGTTCAATGAAATACACCAGCGGTAAAGTTACAAAACTTGATTATGGTTCATATTTATCCGCAGCCCTCTCCTATCTGATGTTAAAACAGCATGATGGTATTGGTTTAATTCTATTCGATAAAAAGATCAAGAAATTTATACCCCCGCGTTCGACCTCCAGCCATTTGAATACAGTTTTACTCCATTTGGAAAAACCTGAATTTGGTTCTGACACTGCTATTGGTACCGTCCTCCATGAAATGGCAGAACGCATTAAAAAAAGGGGGTTAGTCATCCTCATATCTGACCTCATGGATGATTCGGAATCGATCTTAAGCGGGTTGAAGCATTTCAGACACAATAAGCAAGAGGTTATTCTCTTCCACATATTGGATAGAAATGAATTGGATTTTGAATTCAGTACACGTACCCGCTTCAAAGACATGGAAAGCGGATCACAACTCACAACGGAACCTTGGCATATTAAAAAAACCTATAAAGAACGAATACTGCATTTGCAGGATGATTATAAAAAGCAATGCCGAGAGCAATTGATAGATTATGTGCCTTTATTTACAGATCAAAATCTGGATAAAGCAATAAACAACTACATCAATAAACGCCAAAAATTGGGATAAAAAATCCCCCGTTTTCACGAGGGATAGTTATAAATCAATGTAATATTTTATTATTCGTATTTTTTCGATTTTTGGAAATACCTTTGCGCTTCATCCTGTCTGCCCTGTTGGAGCAAGACGCGGGCAATGCCTCTGTAATGAGTAGCCACTTCCGGTTCAAGGTAAATGAGTTGCTTGTAGAATTTTTCAGCTTTACGCCATTTTTCATTGCTTTCAAACGTTTGTGCCATACCCAAAATAGCTTCGATATCTTCCGGGTTCAGGTCCAGTGCTGAAATAAAATGATCTTCTGAAGCATCAAAATCTCCAGCCTGGTTATACAGAACACCTAAATTGAAATGCAGGTCAGCTTTTGTTTTCATATCAACAGAGATGCGTATTGCTTTTTCGTACGTAGCAATGGATTCCTCGGTATCACCAATATCATAGTAGGTCTGCGCCAAGTTACGTATTGCTGCGTTGTTACCCGGATCCAGTTGTACAGCTTTTTGGAGATAAGGTATCGCATTTTCCGGTTGGTTATTGCGGGCAAAGATTTGCCCTGCAGCCATATTGGCATTAAAATCTTCCGGGGCCATTTCTACTGCTTTGCTAATGAATTCAGACGATTTATCTGCTTCGCCTAGTTCAAAGTAACACGTTGCCAGCATGGTGTAATTGACACTTTCATCCGCTTTAATTATTAAGGCTGTTTGAAATTCATTTATAGCATCACGTATAAGTGCGTTTCGCTCTTGATCATCCAAACCCTTTGATGTATTATAGACCTTTACAGCTTTGTTGTATACATCACTCCAATAACCGTACCTGGAAATATTAATCATATCCTGAACGGTACTGCCGTCAAGGATTTTACGATTCGGATCAATAGCCAGGGCTTTTTCATACACTTCATTCATTTCAGCCCAGCGGCCGTCTTTTCCATAAATATGGTGCCCTAACTGAAATGGTATTTCCGGGTTATCGACTTCAACCGCCATTGCTTTCACCAGGAATTCCTCCGCTTTTTCAAAATCCTTCTGTTGTAAGTATAATTTTGCGGATGTGTATTCCTCACTTGGACAGCCCCAAAAAAGAATCCCACATACCAAGATTATTATTACTTTATATTGACTTTTTTGCAACATGAATCCTCTTTAATAATTATGGTAAAAAATAAGGGTCAGAAAATAGCCAGTAACCAGCGCTTTTCAAAGGTCTAGAGTCCCTTCAAGATAAGATGTTCTCTTGGTGATTTCAGTATGATCAACCTCCAGGATTTTGTCTACTCCAAAACCTTCAACGCATATAGATGCCAACGCGGAAGCCTGCACCAAAGCTTCTCTCGCGGCACCATTGGAATGCAATACACCCGCGAAGGCTCCGGCAAACACATCTCCTGCCCCTGTGGGATCAACCACATTTTTTACCGGGTAAGCGCCAATACGAATTTGATTCTCTGAATCAAATAATATTGCCCCATGGCTGCCTAGTTTAACAACAATTTTTTCCATCCCGTATTCCATGAGTTTTTGACCAGCTTTTTCAGGGTTGGAGATACCCGTTAATAGTTCTGCCTCACTTTCATTCAACAGTAAAATTGAAGTTTTCCTTAACACTTCATCCAAAGCGGCGCGCGTAGTATTAATCCACAAGTTCATGGTGTCTAACACGATCAAGTCTGCGCTGCATTGATCTATAACGGATTGCTGCAATGCAGGATGAATATTGGCCAGTAACGCTGTATTTACACTTTTGTTTTCTGCAGATAACCTTGGAGAAAAATCGGCAAAAACTCCCAGTTCAGTATATAGAGTTTCCCGGTCATTCCAGTTTTCATGGTAGCGGCCGCCCCATTGGAATGTTGCTCCCTCAACTTCTTGAAGGTCATCCAGGTTTACTGCTAAAGATTGATACAGCTCTCGGTCCTCATCCGGAAAATCTGAACCAATAATACCGACCACGCTGGTTGGGCAATAGCGTTGTGCAGCTGCTAAAGCATACGTAACAGAACCGCCGAGGACATTTTCCCTCTTTTCGGATGGTGTTTCAATTGTGTCTATAGCAATGGAGCCAGTGATCAGTAAGTTTGAATTACCCATTTACGGTTGCCAGTTTAATAGCTTTAACTCTTCGACAACAAGTATATCCTTCATTGCTTGTATTCTTTTAGTACAATACAGTATATTATCTACTTATGCCAGCCAAAACTTTTGCTATCATTACCGACGTACACTCTAATGTAGCATCTTTAGAGACAGCCTTAGGCATTATCGATGCTCGTACAGACATTGATCAGAAAATATGCCTGGGTGATTACTTCGCTCTGGGACCTTCTCCAAAAGAAACGCTTGATATATTCATGTCCATTAAAAACTGCATTTTTATCCGCGGTAATCATGACCGCTATCTAATTGAACGACTATGGGAACAAGAACGCCCCTCATTGGAAGGCATGAACCCTGACGACCCCATTTGCCAGGCCATCGTTGCCAATGGGGAATGGACTGCCGGTGAGGTAGGCGAGGCTGGTGTTGAATTCGCTAAATCCATGAATATTGCCTACCGCGAAATTGTAGATAATACCCTAGTTGAGTTCACTCACGCCTGGTACCAGCGCGATGATATGCCGCCCACTATGGAAGAGGCATTGAACTGGCGCAATCATGTACAGAATGCCCATCCGCATGTTTCTCGATTTGTATTTGTTCATGGACACGCCCATACCCCCAGGAATGAAACAGGAGAAAACCTGACCATCCTCTGCCAGGGCGCCACCGGTTTGCCTTTTGATGAGGACACCCGCGGTTCGGTGGCCTTTTTAACGGTTGAGGGTGATTCCTTTGACTGGGATGTAGTCCGTTATGAATATGACCAGTCTATCACGATTGATTTGTTGGAAGACAGGCACCCGCCCTTTTATCAAAACCTCCAGAATACTGTCAAATACGCCACTATTCGAAACGACGTTTAATAAACGTTTTTTTGTAATTTCCTCGTCTAAAATCCGATAAAATATGCACTATTTTGACCACAGCGCTACAACACCCCTACACCTAAAAGTAAAAGAACTCATGGATGAAGTGGGCGGACTCCACTTTGGCAATCCTTCCAGCATTCATGCCTCCGGACAAAAAGCCAAAACATTGATCGAGACTGCCCGGGGTCAAATGGCCAAGGCCATTGGCTGCAATTCCAATGAGGTCATTTTCACTGGGGGCGGTTCTGAAGCCAATAACCTTGTACTTTGGGATTTGATCCATCATGAGAAAAAACATGTGGTTACGTCTGTTATCGAGCATCCTGCTGTGCTGAATGTTTTAGATAGTTTGGATGAATTCGGCGTGTCCTATACGGCTGTTGCTGTAGATAAAACAGGAATGGTAAATCCGATTGATGTTCAAAAAGCCATTACAGCAGAGACTGGCCTTATATCCATCATGCTGGCCAACAATGAGATGGGTACCATCCAGCCTATTGCAAATATAGCAGCCATTTCAAAAGATCATGGAATCATGATGCATACTGACGCAGTCCAGGCACTAGGAAAAATCCCGATTGATGCCAGAAAGCTTGGGGTGGATTGCATGAGTTTTTCGGCCCATAAATTTTATGGTCCCAAAGGTGTCGGCGCCTTATTTATGCGCAAAGGACTGCAGCTCAAGCCCCTTATTATTGGGGGCAGCCAGGAACGATCCTTGCGGGCCGGGACAGAAAATACCCCTGGTATTGCGGGGCTGGGATTAGCCGCTGAATTGGCTGTAAAAAACATAACTGCGACACAATCCCATTTGGATTCACTGGCAGATGCATTCCAAAACCAAATCATCAAAGCCTGCCCGGATGCTGTCATTAATGGCCATCCCGAAAAAAACCTGCCCGGACTGATCAATATTTCCTTCCCGGGATTCAGGAGTGATCTGCTCATGATTCATCTCGACCGCAAAGGAGTTGCTGTGTCCAGTGGTTCCGCCTGTTCTTCTGGGGACATTAAGCCTTCAAGCATTCTATCGGCCATGGGCATTGCGGACGATATCAACATCTGCACCTTGCGTATCAGCTTCGGCACGAAAAATAACATGGACGATGTGGAATATTTAACTCAAGCTTTAACATCAAGCATGGAACAGATTCGTTCCGCCACCTGAAATGTCTGAACGTATTATTGTGGGTATGAGCGGCGGCGTGGACAGCGCCGTTGCGGCACTATTATTAAAAGAACAGGGGTTTGATGTTGAATGCATCTTCATGAAAAACTGGGAGGAAGACAGTGAATCCTGCACCGCGGAAGAGGATTACAAAGATGCCTTGCTGGTGTGTGATCATTTGGGATTAAAGCTGCATACAGTCAATTTTTCCAAAGAATACAAACAAAATGTATTTGATCATTTTTTAAAAGAATACGCTGCAGGGCGTACGCCCAATCCTGACACCCTTTGCAACAAAGAAATCAAATTCAATGTATTTTTACATTACGCCCTGGAACTTGGTGCCGGCCGTATTGCTACTGGTCACTACGCCCGCATTGAAAAAAATAATGGAACTATACAATTGCGTAAAGGAATCGACAAGAATAAAGACCAGAGCTATTTCTTATTTATGCTCAATCAGCAACAGCTGGAAAAAACCATATTCCCCATTGGCGCGATGTCCAAAAAAGATGTACGCACTTTGGCAAAAGAAAAAGGGCTACCAAATTATGACCGCAAGGACAGTACTGGAGTTTGTTTTATCGGGGAACGGAATTTCACAGAATTTCTACACCAATACTTTAAACCTGATCCGGGAGATATGGTTACAGTTGATGGCAAAACAGTGAGCAAACATGATGGTTTAATGTTCTATACACTTGGACAAAGACAAGGACTTGGAATCGGTGGGGGCCATGGTGAAAAGGAAGAGCCGTGGTACGTAGTGGATAAAAACCTGGAAAACAATCAGCTCATTGTTGCCCAGGGACACGACCATCCTGGTTTATTCCACTCGCAACTCACTGTTGAGGATTTACACTGGGTAGCGAATGAAGTACCTTCTGTGCGTAAATTAACAGCCAAAATCCGCTATCGGCAAAAAGACCAATTATGTTCTTTTGAACTGAACAACGATTCTGCAGACGTTTACTTTGTTGAACCACAATTTGCAGTTACGCCGGGACAGGCAGCTGTATTTTATGACGGTGATAATTGCCTTGGCGGAGGGACTATTGAAAAACGAAACTAAATTAAAATTGGGGGATTGCAAAAGAGGCCAAATTAAAGCGAAATTAACACCGTGAAAAAACACCCACTTTATATCATTATTAGCTCAGTTTTTATACTGGTGGTAACGGCAACACCAGCATTTGGCCAATTCAAAGCGGATGTACCCCATCAAAATGTCAGGGAATCAATTACCGGTGGGCCAACCATCCCAGGTTTGCTGGATGCGCAAAACTTCCAGATGAACCACAGCTTTTCCATGTCCATGATGAATATGGGTGGTATGTCCGTAGGTGTTGGCGCGTACACCAATGCATTTTCCATGGCTATAACTCCCAGGCTGAGTTTGAATACCCAAATAAGCCTCGTTCAGCCAACCCTGAATGGATATCAGAATCAAGGTAATGTTTTTTATGGAGTAGGACTAAACTATAAAGCTACAGAAAACAGTTATTTCAGTTTTCAATTAAATAATTACCCCACATATTATCAAAGACCAAACCAATACCTTCACTTAAGAGGCTACTAGCACTTGGCCAGAATAAAACGTCACAAAAAAAACAAATTCCTTTTCAGTCCAAAATCATCCCGCCCGACAAAACGCAGGGATATTAAAAGAACGTTGGTTAATTCAGCGATTGTTATTCTTTCATTGCTGCTGGTTGCGTTTATTTTTTCATTTTCAAACCGCCAGATTCAAACAGGCGTTCCCATCGAAATCACTTTTCCATCCCTTCCGGATACACCCAAACTTGCTGTTGAAATATATGAACAGAAGCCGATTTTGGATATAGAAGTTGAGATCCTAAACGGCTGCGGGGTCCCCGGCTTAGCTAGTAAAGTTTCCGATTATTTACGTTCACAGCAAATGGATGTTGTGCGTTCAGAAAATGCAGATCACTATAATTATGAGCAAACACTGCTTATTTTAAGAAATGAAAATTTTGACGGTTTGAAAAAAATCGCCCAATCATTCGGTATTGATGAACAAGACGCACACCACATCAAACATATCCCTGATGACCAGTTAAGCGTTGACATTACTGTAATTATCGGCAGTGATTTTACCACAATCAAACCTCTGGTAAATTACTTACAATAGCATTGACACCCACCCCTTCTACGCCCAATAATGAGGCCAGTGTACTGGCTCGGGGTATTGCTAATCTTGCACTCGAAAAACAAGCTCAAAGGGTCATTTCTCTTGATGTGCGTGGAATTACGAGTATAACCGATCATTTCGTTTTTTGTTCTGCAGATACAGATGTGCAGGTGAAAGCAATTGCTGATAATATTCGTAAAGGGACAGACCATAAGCCCTGGCGAATTGAAGGCTATGAACAACTCAATTGGGTATTACTTGATTATGTAGATGTAGTTGTCCATATTTTTAGAACAATAGAAAGAGAATATTATAATTTGGAAAGTCTTTGGTCGGATGCAACGATTAAAAAATATGAAGATGAGCCTGAAGAAACACCTTCAAAAACTGCTGACTGAAGCAGCTGAAAACGCCGGCTTTGCTCCGCAAGCTGTTATTGTTACTTCATCTAAAGATGAGCAGCATGGCGATGTATCCTCCAACTTGCCTTTAACACTGGCCAAAGCAGCCGGGAAACCACCTATGGATATTGCGGAGGCAGTCATTAGCCATTGCAAAAAAGATGAAAATATTATTGCCGATATTTTTCCATCACCGCCGGGATTCATCAATTTTAAAATCAACCCTTCCTATTACCAATCCCTAGTCAGTGAAATCATAAAAGCGGGCAGTACTTACGGACAATCTGAAGTTGGTAAAGATAAAACAGCAAATGTCGAATTTGTAAGCGCCAATCCCACTGGCCCGCTGACGGTGGGCCATGGCAGGAATGCTGTACTGGGAGACACAGTGGCCAATATCCTGGAAAGCCACGGGTATACAGTTACAAGAGAATATTATTTCAACGATGCTGGCCGGCAAATGCGCTTGCTTGGGGATTCAGTAGAAGCACGCTATCGAGAAATCGTAGATGGAAAAAGTGAATTTCCTAAAGATGGTTATCAAGGTGAGTACATCAGGGAAATAGCCTTGCAAATTCAAAAGCAGCAGGGGGATAACCTTGAAACAGGTGACCCAATATTTCGTAAATCTGCTGAAGATGCTATTTTTGATGATATCAAAAAGTCATTAAACAGTCTGGGCATTCAACACGATAAATTTTCCAATGAAAAAACATTTTACGATTCTGGTGCGGTTGAACAAGTAACATCCGGACTGAGTGATAAAGGCCTGGTTTACGAAGCGGAAGATGCCACGTGGTTTAAAACGACTGACCTGGGAATGGATCAGGACCGCGTGTTGATCAAAAGTTCCGGTGAACCCACATATCGTCTTCCCGATATGGCGTATCATATTAATAAAGTTGAACGGGGATTTGACCTGATTATCGATATCTTGGGATCTGATCATGTGGACACATATCCGGATGTTGTAGCTGCTGTTAAGGCATTGGGCTATAAGACCGATCATTTCAAATTGCTTATCCACCAATTTGTGACCTTGTTGAAAAGCGGTCAAAAAGTAAAAATGTCTACCCGCAAGGCAGATTTTGTCACCTTGGAAGAATTGGTAAATGATGTCGGACCTGACGTGGTACGTTATTTTTTCATTATGCGTAGTATGAACTCCCACTTGAACTTCGATCTTGACCTGGCCGCCGACCAGTCAGAGAAAAATCCTGTATTTTATTTACAGTATGCCCACGCCAGGATTTGCAACATCATAAAGCGCGGTGCAGGTTTAGGCAAAGATTTTACAAGTGATTTTGATCCTGCCCGATTAACACATCCTTCAGAAATTGAACTATTAAAAACGTTGGAACAGTTCCCCGAGATCATGTCTTCTGTTCTTAAGCTGCTGGAACCCCAGGATATCGCCAATTATTTACAGGACCTTGCTGCGCGTTTTCATCGCTTTTATGTGGACTGTAGGGTTATAACAGATGATAATGATCTTTCTGCAGCGCGAGTTGCTTTGATAAAAGCTGCAAAAATAGTGCTGGCAAATGGTCTTAATGTCTTGGGCCTTACTGCACCAGAGCGCATGTAAATATAGTATTTTACAAATAATATTGTGGAGGCGGGGAGATTCGAACTCCCGTCCGAAATAAACCCTTGAAAAACACCTACATGCTTAGTCTCCTGGCAAGATCTTATTCCGCATATGGCCAGGGACTGACAGTCAGCGGAACCAGCCCTTAAAGTCTCACTATTGTTTTAGGGCAAAAACAATAACCAGTCTGTGTGATCGACGCCCTTTTACCTAACCACAGACAAATCGGATAAAGGACGAGCCACAGTCTTAAGCTGCAGCCATGTAGCCGTAATCGGCATGTATGAATGTCCGGATGATTTAGGAGAATTCCGGGATCTCCGCATGCAGTTTAACAACGATCTTATCCCGTCGAAACCGGTCGCCCCCATTTTCAAATAACAGTGAGAATTTACACATAATATAAAAGACAATGGCTCCGAACGCCAACCCGGAGCCATTTCACTATTTACTTGCTAACCTCTTCAAACGCAAACTCAAAATCACGAATTCACGGCTCAAAGGCAGATCAAAAATACATGGCCGGAAAATTCTGAGCAAGAGTGAAAATGAAAAAAATTTAATTTTTAGTCCTCCTTTTGTACTCTTTTAATGACCTGCAATCTTGTTGGACTTAGGTACATGGTTTTCTAACTTTGCCCGCTCATTGTGAAAGGAAAATGCCCGTGTAGCTCAGTTGGTAGAGCAGGTGACTCTTAATCACTTGGCCGAGGGTTCGAATCCTTCCGCGGGCACAAAATATGAAAATATTATGGTAAAAGCAGAAGGTCGATTATTTGAGTTTGACAGCGAAGATAAAATTCGCCCGGAACTCCTGGAAACATTTGAGTTTGACAGCCCAAATCAACACATCAAGACGGAAACTGATGAATTCAGCGCTGTCTGCCCTTTCAGTGGATTACCGGATTTGGCTTATGTAAAAATTGAATATTTTCCAGAAGGTGGAAAATGTGTCGAACTCAAATCTCTGAAATACTACTTTATTAGTTACCGCAATGTGGGTATCTATCAAGAGGGGACTACTAAACGAATTTATAATGATTTAAAATCAGTATTGGAAACTGATCGTTTACAAGTAATGACTATTTACAACACCCGGGGAGGGTTCGATACAACTTGTATCGAAGGTTCGTTAGATTGATTTACTGTTAATAACCGTTTCAGTTATCGAACTGATGTTGCGACACTTTCATTAATTCCTGCAGTTCACTCCTAGTGACGTCCATCGTTCTGCTTGTACCATCAATTCCATCACGCTGAAGTTTTACCTTGCCATTTAGTACTTCAGCAATGATCCATTCTTTATTATCAATAAACACTGAGTCTCCGACTTCGTACTCAAGTGAAAGGTCAGCAATAATTCCTAATACCATTGTTAGCTACACCTTTTTCTTTTTTTTTATCTTATTAATGTGTGTGGAAATAACATTCACTTTTATAATTTTACAAGAGAATAAAGGGCAAAGTTCCGAGTCTTTTTCTGTGCATGTGGGAATGATTTCTTGTAATTTTCCGCCCCGAATTTTCACTAATTTGATCCCGTAGCTCAGTTGGTAGAGCAGTGGCCTTTTAAGCCATTGGCCGTGCGTTCGAGTCGCACCGGGATCACATTGTACATTATAATTTGAATTTATTATTTTATTCTGTTCCTCGAAGAAGAATTCATATATACTATATATTGAATAGTAAGATTATAGCTAACAAAAATACATATTAACGATAGTGGTACTATTTTGTTTTTTGGGTAACTCAGCCATGTTGGATCAAGATGAAAAAGCTCCACCTGTTGAAAAGAAAGAAATTGTTGCTGTAAAAGGCGATATTCTAAAATCACAAACATCTATTTCTTTTACTGATAATAATCAGGGTTAGATTTCTATAAATAGTTTTTCCCATTTTCTATATTGGGATCACCTCATATAATTTCATAAACTCCCCTTTCTTATGGAATCTGTCTTCCAAAATATTAAGCTCAAACGCGTCCTCTCACTCATGGATGCCACTATGATCAATGCAGGCGGCATCATTGGCTCCGGTATATTTATGGTCCCAGCAACGGTTGCCTTATATACCATGTCCTCTTCTCTCTTTTTCTTAGTGTGGATCTTTGGTGGCATTGTCAGCCTGTTTGGTGCTTTATCTGTAGCAGAACTTGGTGCTGCTATGCCTAAAGCCGGTGGACAATACGTTTATCTTTCTGAAGCTTATGGCCCTGTCTGGGGATACCTGTATGGCTGGGCTGCTGTAGCTGTAATTAATACTGCTTCAATCGCAGCTGTAGGCGTTGCGTTTTCTGAATACCTTGGGTTTTTTATCCCCATGTCCACTTTGTCTATTCAACTCATTGCTGTCTTAATGATCATAATTCTTACGATTATAAACATTATAGATGTTAAGTCTGGTGCACAATTTCAAAACTTATTTACTTTAACAAAACTAGCTGCCATTTTTGGGATAATTGTATTGGGACTCTCTTTGGATGGTGGGAGTGCTTCAAACCTTGAACCTCTTTTTACTGAAAATTCATTTTCCACTTTAATTGGTTCTTTGGGTTTGGCTATGGTGGCAGTACTTTGGACCTTTGACGGATGGATCTTCGTGACCTATGTAGCTGGAGAGATCAAAGATCCCGGACGAAATATTCCGTTATCTATAATATTATGCATGATAATTGTTGTATCAGTTTACTTGGCACTTAATTTTGTTCTCGTTTATATTTTAGGATTCAATGGCATGATTGGTTCTGACCTAGTCATGTCAGATGCTGCATCAGTCTTTTTGGGAGATGTGGGCGCCACTATAGTAACAATCATTATTTTAATTTCTCTTATCGGCGCCAATAATGGGTTTGTTTTGACTAGCGCCCGGATCAATTACGCTATGGCTAAAGATGGATTATTTTTTAAACAAGCAGGCACAATCCACTCAACATTTCAATCTCCCACGAACGCCCTGATCATCCAATGTGTCTGGGCTTGCATTCTAACATTTACCGGTACGTTCAACCAGTTGATCACCTATATCATTTTTGCTTCATGGATATTTTATGGCATGTCTGCAGGGGCTGTCATTGTCCTCCGTAAAAAAAGACCCGATCTGGACCGGCCCTACAAAACACCGTTCTACCCATGGATTCCGGCTATTTTCATTTTATTCTCAATCTTTTTAACTATTAATACCATTTTGGAAGCACCTAGAGATGCGGCCATCGGCACTGCAATTATATTGGCGGGACTTCCCCTCTACTTTTATTGGAAGAAACATGACTAATTACCAAACCAAGATTGATGCAACAGTTGATAGCATGCAAAATGAGATCATTACATTTGTTCAAAAACTCGTTCAATCTCCCAGTGTGGCTAATGATGAAGGACCGGTACAATCAATTATCTTAGATAAACTTGAATCCATCGGTCTCAAAGCTGAAAAAGTTCCGGTTCTGTTTGATGAATTAAAAGGTCACCAAGCATTTAATGACGACGGGTATTCTCCAGACTCTCGTTTTAATGTACTAGGTCATTGGGAAAATAACGGTGGGGGGAAATCCCTTATTCTCAATGGTCACGTGGATGTGGTGCCAACCGGGTCGTTGGAATTATGGGATGAATCACCATGGTCTGGGGCCATTAAAAACGGGCGCATCTATGGACGGGGTTCCTGCGACATGAAAGCAGGACTTGCATCTGGAATATTTGCAATCAAAATTCTCCAACAAATTGGGTTTAAAACAAATGGAAATGTGATGGTTCAATCGGTAGTGGGAGAAGAATCTGGTGGTTGCGGAAGCTTGGCGAATATTGTAAAAGGTTACACTGCAGATGGAGCGGTTATATTAGAACCCACTTCCTTGAATATATGTCCCCTGCACTCCGGCGCGCTCAATTTCCGGTTAACTATTCCCGGCAAAGCGACACATGGTGGTATGCGTTGGGAGGGTGTTAGCGCCATTGAAAAAACCCATGTAATCCATCAATCTATTCAGGAATTTGAGCACAAGAGAAATGCTGCCTTTAAAAATGAATATTATAAATCCTATGTTTACGCAGCGCCAATCAACCTGGGTACAATTCAGGGGGGTGATTGGCATTCGTCCGTACCCGATATGGTTGTTGTGGAGGGACGCTTTGGTATTTTCCCTGGTGAAGCGGTAGGTGAAGCCCGTAAAGCTTTTGAATCGAAAATCCATGAGGCTTCACAAAAAGACGAATGGTTGAAAGATCATCCACCCATCGTGGAATGGTTTGAGGGGCAGTATGAATCCGGGTATACGGATCCCAACCATCTTTTTATACAAATGATTACTGATTGTTATTCACGATCTGCCAATCAAGCACCAACCATTAAAGGTGTGACGTATGCAGCTGACATGGCTCTGTTTACTAATTATTGTAAAATTCCTGCTGTTCTTTTTGGTCCCGGGGATGTGCGCCAAGCTCACGCTATTAATGAATATGTTGAAATAGAAGAAGTGTTAACATGTATCAAAATTATATCGAACCTGATCGTAGACTGGTGTGGTGGCTCAATTGAGTAATCTTTACGGCTGCCAAAATATGGTGGATCCCATCCGCCGAGTTTTAATGAAGCATCCCAGGAATGCATATCAAAACCAATCCCAAGTGGACCAACAATCACCTGAATTAAATTATTTCGGGTTTCCGGATTTTGAAAAGGCCCAAACCGATTATGAAACATTGGTCAGTTTCCTGGAATCATCCGGTGCTGAAGTTCATTTTTTACCATCGGATAATTTTACGTCTCTCGATTCTGTATATACCCACGATCCATGTGCGGTTTCCAATGGTGGTGTGATCCTATGTACGATGGGGAAGGAAGCCCGACTCCCGGAGCCAAAGGCAATTGCATCTTATTTTGAATCCATTGATGTTCCTATTCTGGGACGTATCGAAGCACCGGGCACATTGGAAGGGGGCGATATCGTTTGGATTGATGAACGAACTGTGGCCATTGGCGAAGGATATCGCAGCAATGCAGAAGGGATTCGCCAATTCAAAGCCTTGTTGGGTAACCTAGTGGATGAAGTTATATCTGTCCCATTGCCCCACTTGACCGGCCCGACAGATTGTCTGCATCTCATGAGTAACCTATCACCCATTGACCATGACCTGTATCTCGTTTATTCTCGCTTGCTGACGGTGCCATTCCGGGAATATCTTCTCATCCGAAATATTTCATTGATAGAAGTCCCAGATGAAGAATACAACACCATGGCCTGTAATGTATTGGCAGTAGCCCCACGGAAATGCATCATGCTTGCAGGTAACCCCATTACTAAAAAACGATTAGAAGCAGAAGGTGTGGAAGTCCACACCTATGATGGTAGTGAAATTTCATTGAAAGGCGCCGGCGGGCCCACCTGTTTAACACGGCCGTTTTTAAGATCAGCTGAATGAGCTACTATAACGAATTCATCGCCAACACCCAGTTAAGGCTCTCCCCCTTTTTTGAGCGCACATCCAAGCTCAATGAATCCCAGGAATGGCGGCGTTGGAGTGGCTACTTGGCCGCCACCAATTATGAACTGACCCACGATAATGAATATTTCGCCATTCGCACAAAAGCCGCCCTTTTAGATATCACACCCCTGAAAAAATATATCATCGAAGGCCCCGATGCCCAGCGATTCCTGGACCGATTGGTGACACGAAACATTGGCATCTGCAAGGTGGGGCAGGTCATGTACACCCCTTGGTGTGATGAAGATGGGAAGCAGATTGATGATGGAACTGTCCAACGATTATCTGAAAATAAATTTCGCATCACCAGTGCCGAACCCAATCTGGAATGGATCCAGTTCAACGCAACCGGAATGGATCTGTCCATTACCGATGATTCCTATGCTACGGCGGCATTGGCACTCCAAGGGCCAAACTCCCGGGCTATTCTGAATGCGGTGGCATCGGATAAATTAGATAGTCTCAAATTCTTCTGGTTGATGAATACCACATTTGGCCATACCCCCGTTTCCATTTCCCGCACGGGATACACCGGTGATCTCGGCTACGAAATTTGGATGGATCTCAAGGATGCTTTAACCGTTTGGGATCTACTATTGGAAAAAGGGAAATCTTACGGCATCACGCCCACGGGACTCCATGCTTTGGATATCGCCCGGATCGAAGCAGGGCTGATTTTGTTAGATGTGGATTATATATCATCCCGCCATGCCATTATTGAATCGCGGAAATCATCACCCTATGAATTGGGATTGGGCTGGGCCGTGAAAATGAAGAAAAAGGATTTTATCGGTAAACAAGCATTAGAAGCAGAAGCGGCTCGCGGACCGGAATGGGATTTTGTGGGCATCGAGATCCAGTGGGATGAATTGGAACAACATTTCCGCAAAGCGGGATTGGCGCCGGGCCTCCCCTGTACCGCCTGGCGTACCAGCACACCACTCTTTAAAGGCAACGAACAAGTGGGTTATGCCACCAGTGGCGCATGGTCCCCGATCCTGAAACGGTACATCTCCTTGGCCCATGTGAAATCACAATTTGCTCGTGAAGGGTCAGAACTCATGTTTGAGTTAAAGGTGGAACATTTCCGGAAATTCACACCGGCCAAAGTGGTCAAAACACCATTCTTCGATCCGGAAAGGAAACGATCATGCCCGGTGTAAAAAAATACGACGCCATCGTCATCGGCGGTGGACATAATGGGCTCACCGCAGCGGCTTACCTATCGAGAGCGGGGAAAAAAGTATTGGTGTTGGAGCGACGGTACGTGCTCGGCGGTGCGGCGGTCACAGAAGAAATTTTTTCCGGATTCAAATTTTCAGTCTGCTCTTATGTAGTGAGTCTCATGAAGCCCAATGTGATGCGGGAACTCATGCTGCCAAAATTCGGGTTGGAACTGCTTCCACTTGAAAGCACCTTTACGCCATTGGATAATGATTATCTCATCCGCACAGCCGACGCAGACGAGACCTATCGTGAGATCGCCCGCCACTCCTTGCGGGATGCGGAAACATACATGCGCTTCGGGCCGCTCATGGGTCAGATCGGAATGGCAGTCCGTCCCATCCTGGAGACGATCGCTCCTAACGCTATCCGGCCATCTTTGTCGGATCTGTCCAAGGCCAAAAAATTATTGGATCATTTTAAAACACTTTCATCGGAACAATTCGAATATTTGACCAAACTCATGACCATGAGTTCTGCGGACTTTCTGGATGAATGGTTCGAGTTCGAACCATTGAAAGCATCCATGTCTGCCAGTGGGATCATTGGTACCTTTATGGGGCCACGATCTCCCGGTTCAGCCTATGTGATGCTTCACCACTACATGGGTGATATTGACGGCGCGTTCCGGGCTTGGGGATTCCAACGGGGTGGCACCGGTGCAGTTAGTATGGCCATTGCTAGATCCGCAGAACATTTCGGTGCCGAAATTATGACAGAAGCACCTGTGGAAAAGATCATCGTAAAAAATGGGAAAGCGGTTGGTGTCGTTTTGGAAAATGGCGATGAATACAAATCAGAAATGGTGATATCCGGGCTCGATCCAAAATTGACATTCCTGAAAATGGTGGACGAAAGTGATCTTCCATCAAACTTTGTTACGGATATAAAGAACTTCCGCATCCGCGGTTCATCCGGAAAAGTGAACTTGGCCCTGGATGGATTACCCAACTTCACTTGTCTCCCGGGTGAAGGCCATCATCTCCGTGGGGCCATTTCCATCAGCCCCAGTTATGATCATTTAGAGCAGGCCTACGACGATGCCAAGTACGGCGACTTCTCTCAAGCTCCCTATATGGATATTATTTTACCATCGGTTCTTGATCCTGAAATGGCGCCACCCGGGAAACACGTCATGTCCTGTTTTGTTCAGTATGCACCTTACGATATTAAGGGTGGCTGGAATGAGCAGAAACGGGAAGCATTCGGTGATGCGGTGGTTAATACCATTGCCCGATATGCGCCCAATATCAAGGATATTATTTTGCATCGGCAGGTGCTCACCCCTGCGGATTTGGAATCCACTTTTGGACTCACCGAAGGGAATATTTTTCACGGCGAATTGACGCTGCAACAATTGTTCGCCATGCGCCCGGCGGTAAAATGGGCGGACTATTCCACACCGATCAAGAATTATTACCAATGCGGTTCGGGAACACACCCCGGCGGCGGGATCACAGGATCGCCCGGTGAAATGGCCGCCAAAAAGATTCTGGGGATTTGGTCATGAGCCAGTATGATGTCATTGTGATTGGCGGCGGTGTGAACAGTTTAGTAGCCGCAAATATGCTGGGAAAAGACGGAAAGAAAGTGCTGGTGCTTGAAAGCAGAGACCAAGTTGGCGGATTAGCATCCACCATTGAATTCATACCGGGATTTAAATGCAATGTGATCAATGATGTGGTGCAATGGATCGATCCACGAGTTATGGATAAACTATATCTGGAAAGCCACGGACTGGAATTGATCCAGCCTGATGTACCGCGAATTGCACTAGGAGAAAATGACAATCATATCGCCTTTCATTGTGATCCAAATCAAACCGCCGAGTCCATCGCCAACCATTCAGAAAAAGATGCACAAGTCTGGCAAGAGTTTACGGAATACATCCAAAAACTGGCCCAATTTTTAGAAAAACTGTATGCACTCACACCGCCTAATCTGCCCAATGTGGGACTGAAAGATGCCTTTGGGATGCGGTCCATGTTAGGACCTATCAGAAAACATGGTACTCGAGGGTTGGTGGATCTTATGCGCGTGACGCCCATGATGATGCCGGAGTTGGTGAATGAATGGTTTGAGAATGAATTGCTCCGGACCGCTGTTTCCACGGCGGGGATTCATCATTCTTCCTTCGGACCCTTTGCTGCGGGAACGGGGTATAATCTTCTCCACCAGCATGTGCATGGCGGTGGTGTGTTTCATAATGCACAATTTGTAAAAGGCGGTACCGGTGAATTGGCAAATGTCTTGAGCTCATCTGCTGAATCCGCAGGCGTTGAGATCCGCACCGATGCAAAAGTCGATGCTATCAATGTAGAAAATGGCATTTGCTATGGAGTCACCTTGAACGATGGAAGGCCCATTCAAGCGGATCAAATTATATCTGGATTAGATCCGAACAATACGTTCATCAATCTGGTGGGACCATCTAACCTGAATCCTAATTTCCACACTCAACTGAAAAATATTCGTTATCGTGGCAGCACTGCTAGAATCCATTTTGCCCTGAATGGCCTCCCGGAGATCAACGGCGTTTTAGCTGATCAACTGGGAACCGTTTTTTCCATCGCCCCATCCATTGAATATTTGGAGCGGGCATCCGATGCGGTGAAATATGGACGGCTTCCTGAAAATCCTTATGTGGAGTTCACCATTCCATCGGTCATTAATCCTGATTTTGCACCGAATGGAAAACATGTGCTTTCTGCAACGGTCCAATATGCACCCTATCATTTGCGGGATCAACAATGGTCTGATGAATTGAAATCTCAATTGAAAGAAAATGTGATTCGTGTTTTGGAAAATTATGCTCCAAGAATTTCTTCGAAAATTAAATCTTCAACTGTGTTATCGCCTATCGATCTGGAAATTCAATTTGGATTGACCGAAGGAAACCTGACCCACGGCGAAATGACTTTGGACCAGTTTTTCTTTATGCGTCCTACCATGAGCACCGCCCAGTATAAATCACCCATCGATAATTTATTCCTTTGCGGACCTGGGACCCATCCCGGTGGCGGGTTACACGGAACCAATGGATTTAATGCTGCAAGAGAAATGTTAAAATAACAGAATCATAATTAAAAAAAACAATGCTTGAATTAAAAGTACTAGACAATAATCTAGTAGAAAAAATCATAGATGAAGCGCTATTAGTACTTCAGGACACTGGTGTGGAAGTGCAATGTGATGCATTGATGGAACGAATGGAAACGGCCGGTTTACTGGTTGATAAAAATATCAATCGAATCACCTTTCCAAAACATATTGTAGAGGATAGTATTAAGTCTCTTCCATCAGTCATTGATTTATATGACCGTAGTGGCAAATTATTTTCAACCATTGGAGGAAATAGTACTCATTTTGTTCCGGGCTCATCGGCGTTGAATATTTTAGATTGGCAAACGGGTGAACGACGACGTGCACAAACACCCGACTTTATTGAATACATCAAAGTGGTCAATCAACTGAAACATATTTCTTATCCTGCTTCCGCTTTCAGCACCGATGATGTTCCCCAAGATATTGCCGACGCCTGGCGGCTTTACCTGATGTTGACTCATAGTGGTAAACCGGTAGTAACAGGTGCTTTCACTCACCATGGAGTACCGCCCATGGCGGAGATGATGACCTGTTTTCGGAAAGATAAAAATGATCTTATCAACAAACCAATGGCGGTATTTACCTGCTGTCCAAACAGTCCGTTACGGTGGGGATTAGATTCCAGCCAAAACTTAATAGATTGTGTAGAAAATGGTATTATCGTGGAAGTGGTTCCTGTCCTTATGATTGGATTAGCCGCTCCGGTGACTACGGTGGGAGCATTGGTGATGCAAACTGCGGAAGTATTGAGTGGTATTGTATTTACTCAACTGATAAAACCCGGTGCCCCAGTGATTTTTGGTGGTGCGCCGGGCGCTTTTCATATGCAACTAATGAGTGCTCCCATGTCAGGAGTGGAAGCATTACAACTCTATAGTGGTTATGCTCAAATTGCCCGACATCTTCAAATTCCTTCCCAAGGATATATGGGGTTAGGGGATGGAAAATTCAATGATCCCCAAGCTGGGTCGGAAACCGCCGGTGGTGCCTATATTGCCGCCATGAGCCGAATGAACCAAGTCGCAGGACCGGGTATGCTGGATTTTGTCAATTGTTTCAGTTTGGAAAAATTGGTGTTCGATGATGAAGTCTGCGGTCATGTCAATCATTTTATGCGGGATATTAAAATCAAAGATGATTTGCCCATCAAACCGTTCATTGATGAAGTATTGGAAGAGCATCAAATCTGCACTATGGAGCATACATTAAAACATTGGCCCAAAGAATTATATTTACCCGGGACCATGGTAGACCGCACCAGTTGGGAACAGTGGGAACAATTTGGAAGCAAAACCTGGCAAAACCGAGCACGGGAAGAAATACAAAATTTATTAGATCAATATAGTGAAAGTCTCATTGAAGATAATTTGGATAAAGAACTTCGCACTATAATGAGCCAAGGCATCGCAGATTCAGAATCATTGCCATCCATAAAATAGCTTTTTATTTTAAATGTCAATTAAATCACTGAAACAACGACTAAAAGAAGGACCTGTTTTTTTAGACGGCGCCATGGGTTCTTTGCTCATGGAGATGGGTCTTCACTCTGGACAACCCCCGGAAGAATGGTCTATTAAATACCCGGAGCGTATCGGAAATACACACCGGTTATACCACGAAGCCGGTAGTGATATTTTGCAAACCAATACATTCGGCGCATCCTATTACCGGCTGAAAGAATGCGGTATCGCTGAACACCACGATTTGGTGAACAAACGGGCTGTGGAAATTTGCCGGAAATATGGCGGAGATTCACTTGTATCAGGAGATATTGGCCCATCAGGTTTATTGATTGAACCTTTGGGTCCTGCCAAGTCCGATGAATTGAAAGATGCCTTCATTCGCCAAGCGGAAATATTGGAAGACAGCAGAGTAGACCTTTTCAGCGTGGAAACCATGATTGATATTCAAGAAGCAATCCTTGCTGTGGAAGCTATCCGTCAAGTGAGTAGTAAATCTATTATTGCAAATATGACCTACGCAAAAACAGAAAATGGATATTTTACCGTCATGGGAAATCCCCTTTCTGATTGCGTTCAAAAACTCACAGACACCGGAGCTGATATTATCGGCACCAATTGTAACTTAGATAGTTTCGAGTTAATTGAATTAGCAGAAGAAGCCTTGACGCTTACCGATCTTCCTTTATCCATAAAACCCAACGCAGGCCAACCGGTCCTTGAAGGGAATATCGTTCATTATGAACAAACGGCAGACCAATTTGTAGAAGGAATGGTTGAAATATATAAAATGGGGATTAAAATATTGGGTGGGTGTTGCGGTTCAACACCTGCATATATAAAACTATTATCCGAAACTTTAAAAGAATACTAAACCATTTCCCTTTTTATGGGGAAGTTCACCAATTCTGCAAACACATCTGTAAAATCTGGATGTATACTTAAATCAAGGTGGGTTATTATTTCTCTGATTTCATAAAAATTATTTATTTCACTTTGGTTAAATAAGGCCATTTTTGCACCAAGTAAGGCTGTGTTTCCGGCTGTCGTTATTTTTTTCTGGGGGAAGTTTAAGAGACCAATTCTTCTGGCGCTTCGCTTACTTATATAATTCCCAAACGCTCCCGACAAATAAACTTCTTCAACATTTTTCTCCGTTTTATCAAACGCTTTTAATAACAATCGAATGCCCGTAGCTATGGCTCCTTTGGCTAATTGGAGCTCTCGTATATCCTTTTGGGTAATCAACACCGGATCCATAACCATAACAGATTCTCCATTTAAAAATCTACCGTCCGGCTTGATAGATCCGGCATCCAAGTAAGCCGAAATCGCATCTACAAGTCCGCTACCGCATATCCCTCTTGCATTATCAGACCCCAATACTTTTGGAATTATGTCACCATTCCTCGTGATGACACTGGAAATAGCACCCGTAGCTGCACGCATACCCATGGAAATCCCCGCACCCTCAAAGGCAGGACCAGCTGCTGTAGAAGCCGCAAGAATTTTATCCTTATTTCCCACCATGATTTCGCCATTAGTGCCCAAATCCACCAATACCTTGATGCCATCACTATCAATCATCTTTTTTGCCCAAGCACCAATTAAGATATCGCTCCCAATAAAGCTGCCTACACCGGGGAGAAATTCTATAGTGACATCTTCATTTAGATCCCAACCCAATGTAGATGGTTTATATATCTCGAGTTCATTTGAAACCGGTTCAAACGGATGGTATCCCATGGGTTCCACATCTATTCCGCAAAAAATATTATGCATCACTGCATTCCCCGCAATAATAATACGTTTCAACTTTGATATTTTTTCATTCGAGCAATGAAATAAATCCATAATCATTTCATTTAGTTTTGATCGAATAAGTCGCTGCATTTCATCCTGCTTACTTAAACGAGATGCGGCATCAATTCGGGTCATAATATCTCCGCCATATTTTGCCTGTGGATTAATGGCAGTCTCTACTCCAACAACTTCTCCAGTCTCTCTGTTAACCAATTGTGCTGCTAAAGTAGTGGTGCCTAAATCAATGGCTACTCCTAATCCATCCATAGGTGAAAATTGTAAATCTGAATCATCTGACAGCACATTTGACATCCATTGATCTAGTTCAATAGTAAGATCATTTTGCACAGATCCTTGGCATGCAAGCCGCCATCCTTTATTCAGTTCATTATCATCCAGAATATTTTTCTGGAGCTCTGTAACAGGCAAATGACCTTCTATTATCCGTATTCTGCATCCTCTGCATCTAGCATGACCACCACAGGGAAATTCTACACCATAATCAAAAAGTATATCGTGGAGTTGAGATTTTTTTTCTACCTCAAAACTTCGATTTAAAGGTAATAGGGTGATTCGAACTTTATTTGTCACAGAATATTATACCGGGATAACTACAGGCTTGGCATGAATTAAATCATTATTGATAGACTGTTTGACTACTGAACCGGGTTTAACAACAAGAAATTCCGAATCAGACCAACTTCCACTAACAAATCGTTGCAGAAGACCTGTGTTTCCCTTTACTACGTCGAATTTCCACTTGTTTTGCACTGCTTTTGTTTTGGCCATCTTTAAATAATATTTATTAGAGTCTGTTCCTGTGTCAATAAATGCCATATTTGAATAATGCTTTGTTTGATCCATAGCATCATTTAGATAATCCAAATTTTCTTCACCATATTGTTCTTTAAGTTCTTCTGTTGGAACATCCATACCATATAGTCTTTGCAAAGATCTTTTTTTAATGGTTGGTTTATTTTTCGTATTTACCATCCATCCTACAGATTGAAAATATGTTCCAGGATTTCCAAAATAGTAATCTAGATATTTTTGCTTACTTCCTAAGAGGATACCAATACAATCATGGTTTCTGGGAATGACAAGTTGCGTTTTACGTGCAGCTAGCCCATATATCCAAGTATTGCAAAGACCATACCCCAAAAGAATTGTGTCAAACCCCATACCATCTGATTTTCGGATGGATTTTTCAATTCGATTTCGCATCCCTACACTACTTAAATCGTGAATCCCTTTTGCAATGAATTCAGCATCAATTATATTTTTGGTTTTATCTATACAATGAAGCAGTTCATCCTTGAATACTTCGCAACTAATCAATTTATAATTCATTTATTTTACTATACCCAGTAACTCTTTTGCCAAGACAACGCCTGCGCTTGCGTTATCCTTATATCCGTCTGCACCAATGTCTTTTGCAAAATGATGAGTAACAGGTGCGCCACCAACCAGCATGATCACTTCATCCCTTATGCCTGCGTCTCTAAATGCATCAATTGTTGTGTTCATTCCTTGCATGGTTGTGGTTAATAACGCAGACATACACACCAGTTTTGCTTTGTGTGTTTCAACTGCTTCAATAAATTGTTCTGGGGAAACATTTGTACCCAAGTCCACTACCCTGAAACCGCCACCTTCCAAAAGTGCGCCTAGTAGATTCTTCCCAATATCATGCACGTCACCTTTGACTGTACCCGTAATGGCGCAAATTGTAGTATCCTCAACACCTTCACCGACAAGAAGCGGTCTAATCAATGCCATGGCTCCTTTCATTGCTTTTGCGGACATTAGCAATTGAGGTATAAAATATTCAAACCGTTCAAACCTGGCTCCCACTTCATCCATAGCACGGATCATATATTCATTAATGAGGACGTGAGGATCAATATTTTCATCCAAGGCTTTCTCGGTTATGGTCAAAGCCGTTTTGGGATCGCCGTTTAACACAGCATCATGTAAATTTTCGAGATAGTCCATGTTTCGCTATTCCCTCTATTTATTTTATAATTAATTCACCGAATGTAGACTGTTTTCATATTGGTAAACTCTCGAATCCCTGCTTCAGAAAGTTCCCGGCCATAACCGGATTCTTTGATACCGCCAAAGGGTAACCGTGGATCGGAGCGCACAAAGTCATTTACAAAACATCCCCCGGCTTCAAGGTCATTGGCAGCGATGCGCTCACCTCTTGCAACATCTTGGGTAAACACGGCGCCCCCAAGGCCAAAGGGTGTCTGGTTTGCCAGACGAATAGCTTCTTCTTCATCTTTTACCTGAATAATGGCAGCTACAGGACCAAATATTTCATCATCAAAAGCCGGCATGCCTGGCTGAACATTATCAAGCAATGTTGCTGGATAAAATGCACCTTTCACATCCGGCACTTCTCCACCCACTAATAATTCAGCTCCTTTTTCAATACTGGCCGTGACCTGGCCATGTACTTCATCCCTGGCATGGGAGTTAACCATGGGGCCGATGTTTACACTTTCATCGAATGGATCCCCCCATATTTGATCTTCCATGGCTTCCAACAGTTTGGATCGAAAACTGTCCAGGACGGGTTCAACCACAATGAATCTCTTGGCGGCTATACAACTTTGTCCCGTATTTAAGAACCGGCCAATAACACAGGCGGTCACCGCCTGGTCCAGGTCCGCATCCTCCAGAATGATATAAGGGTCGCTTCCGCCTAATTCCAGGACTGTTTTCTTTAAGGCGGCCCCGGCCTGTGAAGCCACTGCCTTGCCTGCCGGTGTACTGCCGGTCAGTGTCACTGCTTTCACATGGGGATTAATGATCACATTTTTTACGGCTTTAGAACTGATAACCAGAGTACGGAACACATTTTTTGGGAAACCTGCTTCAATAAATATATTTTCGATGGCCAAGGCACAGCCCTGCACATTGGAGGCGTGTTTCAAAACACCCACATTTCCGGCCATGAGGGCCGGGGCAGTAAACCGGAAAACCTGCCAGAATGGAAAATTCCAAGGCATAACCGCTAAGACAATGCCAATAGGCCGATAGGCCACATAGCTTTTTGATGCGTCTGTTTCAATGATCTGGTCAGCTAAAATTCTTTCTGCATTTTCCGCATAATAATCACAAACCCAGCCGCATTTACCTGCTTCCGCTATAGCCTGGTTATAAGGTTTACCCATTTCCAGTGTCATGAGCCGGCCGAATTCCTCTTTTTTTTCTCGCATTATTTTACCGGCCCTTTTTAGAAAATCACCTCGTTCAGCAAAGGATGTATTGCGCCACAGTTTAAAGGTGGTATCAACATCAGCAATAATGCCCTTTACTTCATCTATTGTCATTTCTTCATAAGAAGCTATCAAATCACCATTAGCAGGATTAATGGATTGCAGGGCCATCTAATTTCTCAGTTCAGATTTAGTCATATACAATATTAGACTGTTCTTAAATACCAATCCAATTCAAGAGGAGTTACATGCTTGTTAAACCTCTCCATTTCGACAGATTTAAAAATGTGGTAATGGTTACTAAAATCCTCTCCAAAATACTCTTTAATAAAAGCACTGTGCTTAAACGTATTTAGGCTTTCGAATAAATTTAATGGTAAAGAAGGCGGATTATCTTTGTTGGCATCACCGGTGGAAATTTTATGTGGTATTATTTTCTTTGTAATACCATAATGCACACCCGATAATAAAGCTGCGGCAACTAAATAAGGATTGGCATCCGCGCCGGAAATACGGTGTTCAAGCCGTTTTGCTTCTTCAGGGCCAGTGGGTATGCGAATTGCAACCGTCCGATTGTCAACCCCCCATGTGGGCGCCATTGCGACAAACAGCTGCGGCTGAAAACGCTTGAAAGAATTGGCATTCGGACAAAAGACAGCCATGGATTCATTCATAGTCTCAAGTAAGCCCCCGATGGCATGATGGAGTGTAGCAGACCCTGTACTATCTTTGGGACTGCTGAATACATTTTTCCCTTTTTCATCTAATAAACTCATATGGATATGCATCCCATTACCGGCTAAATCAGTATACGGTTTAGCCATGAAAGTGGCTTTCATGCCGTGCTGTTGCGCAACTCCCTTAATCAACCGTTTCAGTAAAATAGCATTATCACACGCTGATAATGTGTCAGCTTCATGTTTTAAATTGACTTCAAACTGGCCAGGGGCATTTTCCGCCACAGCAGTATCAGCAGGAATTCCTTGTTCTTGAGCTGCAGCAGAAACACCACTTAAAAAATCCCCATAATCATCCAAATCATTAATGGCGTACACCTGGGTATTGTTTTCCCGTTTCCCAGTCGTTTTTGATATGGGCGGTTGGGGTCGTTTATTGCGGTCTCTCCTGGCATCCAATAAATAGAACTCTAATTCAACAGCTATTACAGGTGTTAGTTGCAAACCTTTAAAGCGATCAATAACTTGATTTAAAACATGGCGAGGATTTGCAAAAACCGGTTGATTATTATCATCAACCATGGTCAATAATAATTGCCCCATTGTTTGTTTATGCCATGGTGTTGTGGACAGTGTTTTTGGTATTGGAACACATGTACTGTCACCATCTCCCTGCACAATTCCCAGACCCGTTTCTTCAATCGTATCACCGTTGATATCCAGTGCAAACAATGATGTCGTGAAATAAACTCCATTTTTATATACTTTTTCCAGTGCACTGGGAACAACACGTTTTCCTCTTACAACTCCATTTAAATCAGCAATTAGCAAATCTATCCCGGAAACATCCGGATGTTGATCCAGGAAGAGTTTATATTCTTTTACTTTTGAACCAGCCATAATTTTTCGGTGAGAAAATACATCTAAAAACTTCAATGAAAGATTTTTTTGTTTATGACTCTTTATTTACTTTCGCAGGCAAAACTATATAATAAATCAACCCTTTTAGAGTAATAATTCATGGCGACACCGATTATAGGCATATCCACGTGCTACGCACAACAAGGCATGTTTAATTATCACCAGACAGGTGAAAAGTATATAGCAGCAATTATAAATGCCATCGACGGGTTCCCAATCCTTATCCCTGCCCTGGCTGATAAACTGGATCATGAAAAACTATTTTCTACTATCGATGGAATTTTACTCACAGGCAGCTATTCCAATGTGGAACCCCACCGTTATAATGGTCCTGCCAGTAAGCCGGACACCAAACATGACCCTCGCAGGGATGCAACTTTTTTACCGCTGATCCTGGCAGCCGTTGAGGCTGAAATTCCCTTATTTGCCATTTGCCGGGGATTCCAGGAGATGAATGTCGCCTTTGAAGGTTCGCTCCACCAGGAAGTCCATAAAGTAGCTGAAAAGCTTGATCACAGGGAAGATGAAAGTCAAGATGTCGATGGGCAATACGATTTTTCACATAGTGTAACGCTTACAGAAAATGGTGTTTTATCCCAATTGACAGATGAAAAAGCGCCTATGGTGAATTCAGTGCACTGGCAGGGTATCGATAAACTGGGACAGGGCCTGCAGCCTGAAGCAGTCGCGCCTGATGGCTTGATCGAAGCTTTTTCAGTTAAGAATGCCAAAACATTCGCTTTGGGCGTCCAGTGGCACCCGGAATGGAAAGTGATGGAAATACCATTTTACAAAGTAATCTTTGAAACCTTTGGAAAAGCATGTACAGAAAGAGCCAATTCAAGATAGAAAGATCATTATGACAGCATTGAATACACAACAGTTACAAGAGATGGATATACAGCACCATCTGCACCCGTTCACAGATACAAAAATTTTGAAAGAAAATGGCAGCCGGATTATTACAAGAGCAGAAGGTGTTTATTTATGGGACTCTGATGGCAATAAGATCATTGACGGCATGGCCGGATTGTGGTGTGTGAATGTAGGTTACGGGCGTAAAGAGCTGGTTGACGTAGCTCAAGAGCAAATGAATGAGTTGCCTTATTATAATAATTTCTTCCAAACAACTCATCCGCCAGCAATTGAACTTTCTAAAGTGCTTGCAGATATTTCACCTCCACAGTTCAATCATGTTTTTTTTACAAATTCCGGATCGGAAGCCAATGATACTGTTGTGCGCATGGCAAGGTACTATTGGGCATTGCAAGGTAAACCTGATAAAACAGTTATTATAAGCAGAGAAAATGCTTACCACGGCAGTACAATGGCCGGCTCAAGTTTGGGGGGTATGAAATTCATGCACGAACAGGGCGGAATCATTTCCGACATTGAGCATATCGATCAGCCCTATTGGTTTAAAGAAGGCGGCAATCTATCTCCAGATGAATTTGGATTAAAAGCTGCTCGAGCATTAGAAACAAAGATCAAAGAATTGGGTGAGGACCGCGTGGCGGCATTTATTGGTGAGCCTATTCAGGGAGCCGGCGGTGTTATTGTTCCACCTGATTCTTATTGGCCAGAGATACAACGTATCTGTGAAAAATATGGTATCTTGCTCATTGCTGATGAAGTTATTTGCGGCTTTGGCCGCTTGGGTAAATGGTTCGGTTCTGATTACTATAATATCAAAGCCGATTTTATGCCTATCGCTAAAGGACTGTCTTCAGGATATTTACCCATTGGGGGGTTGATGGTAACAGACAAAGTAGCCGACGTTATTATTGAAAAGGGGGGAGAATTTGCCCACGGCTTCACCTATTCCGGGCACCCAGCTGCATGTGCTGTTGCAATAGAAAACATCCGTATCTTGAAAGAAGAAAAGATAATTGAAAATGTTGAAAATGAGGCAGGTCCTTATTTGCAAAATCGCTGGAAAGAATTAGGCGATCATCCCCTTGTGGGCGAAACGCGTGGCGTTGGCATGGTTGCTGCCCTGGAACTCGTGAAAAATAAAGAAAACCGGGAAGCATTTCCGGAGGATATGAAAGTGGGGACTATATGCAGGGATTTCTGTTTTAATAATGGATTCATCATGCGTGCTGTAGGTGATAAAATGATTATTTCACCACCATTGATCATGACCAATGCTGAAACAGATGAATTGGTAGAAAAAGCCCGGCTTTGCCTCGATCTCACAGCAAAACAAATCGGTATTTCTTAAAAGATCAATTAACACCAACCAATTCATGGGAATGAACTGGTTGCGCTTCGTTGTTTGCATGGGGAAATTTCAATCGGGTAATTTGGAATGAAAACAGGAATCGCAACATTATTGTTGTGGTTCTTGATTTAACAAGATTTCGATTCTTCTGTCCGCCTCTGCGTTGCCAATATACGCTGCTTGTCTGTACACCATTAAAGCTCTGTCCCGTTGATCATTTTCTTCGTACAGTTTTGCCAGTTCCAAGCGCAGAGATGAATTTTCAGGCTGCATGCGTATCTTTGTTGCTAATTCTTCAGCTTTTTCTTCTATATCAGAAATATCCTTGAACATCTGCAAGTATTCCCTGGATTTAGATCCCTGGCCTTGGTGTTTATAGGCCTGGCCAAGGCTATATAATGTTTCAGTATTATAGGGGTCTAATTGCTCTGATCTTAATAACCGAGTTATTGCATCTTTATATTTTCCCAAACGCATGAATGCCTGTCCATAGTGAAACCACACATCCGCATTTTTACTATCATGTTCAGAAGCTTTTCTTAACATGTCTTCTGCTGTTTTAAGGTCATTTTCTGCAAGAGCTACAAGCCCCATAAAATGAAACACCGTTCCATTGTCTAATGACATTTCATTAGCTTTTGTCAATGCCTCTTTGGCCTCTTCCATCCTGGTCAAATAATAAAGAACAACACCTTGTTTATAATATCCCTGCCAATCTTCCGGTGAGATCAACGTCGCTAACTTGTATTGTTTTAAAGCATCTTCATAGCGACTGCCAGACTTATGAATATTTCCTTTTTCAATATATACTGCCGCTATATTCCTGTCGATAGCCAATGCATCCTGGAGCGTTGCAAGAGCAAGAGTCTCCTGCTGCATGTGGGCATAGATCCTGCTCATAGTAATGTAAAAGGGTATAATAGCTGGATTCTTCTTTAAAGCTAATTGTACATGCCTTATGGCATTTCTATAATCGCGAATTTCAAAATAGGCTTTTCCTAAATGATGATGAACCTGGGGTAAATCGGGCTTCTGGGCTAAAACCTTTAAATAATATTGCAGACCTTTTTTGACTTCTCCATTTTGGACATGTGCCCGGCCCAGCCAGAACCAGCCATACAAACTTTCTGGTTCTGTTTGCGTGGCACGTTCAAGCCAATAAATTGCTTTACCAGAATTAAATTTATTCAAATATATATCCCCAAGATTGCGCATAGCACGACTATAGCTATCATCAAGCTCAATTGCTTTTTCAAAATGCTCAATGGCGAGATCATCCTCGCCTAATTCTTTATAGATCGTGGCCAGATTATTATGCCCGCGCGCAAATTCCGGACTATGCTTCACTGCACTTTTATAAGCAGCTAAAGCCAATTTAAGATTTTTTTCATAATATAATACATTGCCAAGGGCCAGCCATGTGCCCGGTTGGTTTTCTTGAATTATTAAACTTCTATTATATAACTGGATGGTAGCAGAAGTATTACCAAGTTTATTTTGCGCTTCAGCCAGCGCATTGATGGCAGTTATATTTGCCTGATCATTTTTAAGGAGTTCTTCGAATATTTTAATGGCTTTATTATACTGTTTTTCTTCTAGCAGCTTTAATCCGTCTGCGATGGACTGCTGAGTAAAAACAGTTTGCAACAGAAGAGAAAATATTAATATGCCAGTTCTGATAACCCTTCTCCCTGAACAATTCTATAATATTTCTTCACTTTTTTTATTATGAATGTTTCTTCCTTACCTCCTGGCCAATCCACATTTATTGCGCCAATTGTATCACTATTTCCCAATCCAAATACTATCCGTTTATCATTGGCTGCCAAATAGCTTGCTCCCGGATTTACATAAGCGATCTGCTTACCATTAGCTGATTCAATGGTTATCTTGGCCCCAATGGCATCACGATTACATGTTCTACCAATGAGTTCAAAACCTATCCAATTATTTTCTGGTATACCCGTTTTAATCAACAAGTTTGCAGGACCATTATTATTGGATATGACATAATCAAGATCGCCATCATTATCGATATCTCCAAAAGCAGCTCCCCTCCCCACTGAAGGATTTGCAGCAGCACCAATCAATTCCTGATCAATTTCTCTGAATGTGCCATTTTTATTATTCACAAAAACCTGTTTGCGCTGGGCATGAGTATAGGCACTGTTAAAATGGGCAATATTGTCGATCACGTGGCCATTGACCACGAAGAGATCCAGCCAGCCATCCAGGTCTATATCTAATAATTTTGTACCAAAACCGAGTACATCCAGGCTGGGCTGGCCTAATCCGGCAGAAAATGTTTTATCAGTAAAAGCGCCATTACCATCATTCAAATACAACGTATTCGATTCCCCGCTGAAGTTGGTGACGAATAGATCCAAGTGTCCGTTATGGTTTATATCACCAAAGTCGACACCCATACCCGCTTCGGCTTTGCCGTTCTCATTAAAACCGACACCATTAAACAGAGCTCTTTCTTCAAAATGGGCGCTGCCATCATTGATGTACATGAGATTCATAACCTTATCATTGGTAACATATATATCCATATCGCCATCATTATCTATGTCTCCCGGTACGACACCAAGCCCTTTACCGTGATCTTTGGAAATACCGGCTTTGTCCGTCCAGTTCGAGAATGTTCCATCCCCATTATTGTGGTAAAAGTCATCTGTAACTCCTTCAAAAAAGTCGGGATCACAATAGGCCCGTAAACTGCTGGTGCTCTCTCCGCACCAGAGATTTTTATCCACCGAAAAATCCACATAATTGACCACATACAGGTCTAACCAGCCGTCGTTATCACCATCAAAAAAAGCTGCGCTAGACCCCCATTTTGGGCTTTCTATGCCCATTGCTGACGTCATATCGGTAAATGTACCATTATTGTTGTTGATATAGAGGATATCCGCCCCAAAATTGGTTACATAGAGGTCCGTATCGCCGTCGTTGTCCACATCTCCACAGGCACAGCCAATACTGTAAGATTTGTCACCCACTCCGGCTTTTTCAGTTACATCAGTCCATTGTCCACTATCATTTCTAAATAATGTATTGGCCAGAACAATATTCTTTTTCCAACCGGGAAGGGGCGCGCCCTGGCAAAAATAAATATCCAAATCTCCATCATTATCATAATCCAAAAGGCAGACACCGGAGCCCATCGTTTCCACATAGAATTTTTCCCCGCTGCCGCCGTGATCATGGACAAAATTCAACCCCTGACTTCCAGTGATATCTACAAATTCAAATGATTGGGCATTTAACAAAATTTGAATGAATAGGAAAATAATTAATAGCTGTTTCATAAGAACGTTTAATTTACTAAATAAGCCTTTCCTGAAAGAAAGTATTTCCTGTATACTTGAATGATAGGGAATGGAAATTGGAGATTGTTCAAATGATTTTTACATCATTACATTATTATTCGTAAATATGTTAATTCTATGACATCACCCATATTTATTTATACTGGAATCATCGTTTATTTGCTGGGCATGCTTGCTGTTGGTTTTTATGCAAGCCGAAAAATATCCGGAACGGATGATTTCCTTGTTGCGGGGCGACGGCTGCCCTTGTGGCTCTGTACTGCAGCTCTATCGGCGACATTTTTTGGCGGTGGTACGATTCTAGGCGCTGGCGGCGCTGCCTATGAAAAGGGGTTCTTGGGTGTAATCGCTGATCCTTTCGGCGCTGCATTGTGCTTATTCCTGGCGGGATTGTTCTACATCCGCATCATGCGCCGTATGAAGCTCACCACAGTGGTAGATTTTTTCGAAATTCGATTTGGTAAAACAGCCGGTTTATTAGCAGCCATCATCATGCTCTGTGTCTATATTGGCTGGACAGGTTCGCTCCTGGTCTCCTTGGGCTTCATCCTGCATACTATCACCGGTATTTCAGCCAATACAGCCATTATAATCGGCACTATGATTGTTTTTGTCTATACCATGGCCGGAGGTATGTGGGCAGTATCGCTCACGGACTTTTTCCAGATGATCATTGTCATAGCCGGGTTGGTGGTGATTACCCCAATAGTTATATCCAAAGTGGGCGGTTTCGATGTTTTGACTTCCACGCTACCGGAAGGCAGTTTCCGCATGACGCCAAAAGATGCAGGAACCATAGAGTGGTTGAATTATTTTCGTGCCTGGATGGTTATAGGCCTCGGCAATATCGCCGGACAGGATCTATTGCAGCGCTCCTTATCAGCCAAGAGCGAAAAAGTCGCTCAAAATTCTGCTTATTTATCAACGATCATTTATTTGACTTTTGGATTATTACCGGTCTTGATAGGCATGGCTGGAAGTATCTTACTCCCCGGGTTGGATAATGCAGAATTGGTGGTTCCTAAACTCGCCCTTGAATTTCTACCCCCCATTTTGGCAACCCTCTTCATCAGCGCACTTCTGGCAGCAGTTATGAGCAGCGCCGATAGTGCTATCCTGGCTTGTTCTAGTGTCCTTGGAAAAAATTTGCTTCCCTATGCAATTAAAACAGCTTCTGATGAAAAAGTTTTAAGGTGGACCAGGTTGTCGGTTCCTCTCTTTGCCATTTTTTCAATGCTGGTGGCTTTGTTCGTTGGAGAAGTATACTCACTGCTGCTGGATTCATTCAGTATTCTCCTGGTGGGGCTTTTTGTACCCCTGACTGCAGGTATTTGGTGGCCCAAGGCAAATACACCGGCGGCTTTAAGTGCCATGGTTCTTGGTTTTATTTCATGGTTAGCATTCAAGTTCATCACCCCCGGCATCCCGTCTGATATGATTGGATTGGGCGTTAGTATTGGGGCCATGGTACTTATTACATTATTTACTAAAGATAAGGAATCTGCAAATCCAATCAAGGATGTGGATGGGAATATTATTCCCTATGCTGACAGACTGGGGATACTTAAATAAACTAAAAAAGCCGCTCCAAAAGGAACGGCTTTTCCAGTAATTGTTAACGAATTAAGATTCGTTAGAACGAATAGCCTACAGATATACGCATTACACTGTCTAATGCATCATGGCTTGTCATTGAAACACCAATATCAGCACCAGCAACATTGACCCCGCCACCCATTGACATGGGAGCCTGATCATCATTGATATTGTAACTGAAGCGCAATGAAGCGATACTGATATTGTATTCAGCATTCACTATGTACTGCTGAGTCATATCAGCTTGTTTCAACACATTTACACCTGCATTCAATCCGGGTATAGCTTCCCCAATTACACCAAATGAAAAAGTCATTGGGAGTGACATGGATGGAAAATCTTCAGGAACTTGTGATTTTACATCAGGCCCAAAGTTGGAAATGACAGCCCCCATTTGAATGCCGCTAAATCCTGTATTGAACTGCATACCTAAGTCAAAAGCCATTCCGCTTATGTCAACATCATCTATGGTCTGGCTAACTGTCTTGGCAGAGACACCAATCGAGAATTTATCAGATAGGCTCTTACCATAGCTTAGCTGCATCGACATATCGGTTGCTTTAAATGAGCCTTGGTTCGGTACAAAAACGAATTGACCGTCTGTCTCATCCCAACCGGATCTCATCATATCACCGTAGTCAACACTGACAGCGCCAATTCCGATTACACCGCCAGCTATTGGCATTGCAACACCAACGCTCATGATGTCTGTATCAACAAGCCATTGAGACATGCCAGCAGAAAGGCCCATACTTGAACCGGACAACCCAGCGGGATTTGAGAACATTGCTCCGGCGCCGCTGGCCTGTGCAGATGTACCACCCAATGCTGCTGTTCGCGCATCTGTTTCAATATTAAGAAATTTAAAGGCAACCGATCCTACTTTGTCGTTATCATCTGCGATCAAAAATCCTTGCAGCGATATAACCAGCAGAGAAGCGACTGCCCATTTCACAGTTTTATTAAGATTAATTGTTTTAATCATTTTTTTACTTCCTTTCTGGTTTAGCGTACGACCGCCAGTTTGCCTGTTTGTTCGCCGACCTTCCAATAGTAGATACCTGTGGATACCTGGTTTCTGGTACGCGAGACCAGATTCCAATCAAAGGATCCAGCAGAAGTTGCCGTCCCTTCAAATATAAGGTTTCCAGCTACATCAAATACCTGTATATCATCACCACTCTTCACATTGTAGAAACGTACAAAATACGTTTGCGCTGTCGTGGCTCCGTGGTAGGTCTCCATAACATTTGCTTTCCATGGATTCGGTGCAACAAAAACATCCGTAGAGGCCTTACCATCAATGTCATTGTAGGTTAGTTCATCTACAGAAACTGTTAGCGCTGGTGGAACATCACTTATCTGACCTCCCAGACCGTCGGGAGCTGCTTGCATGGGATAACACATAGTGTAATAGCTTTCCAATGATGGAACACTACCATGTACAGCATCTGAACCGGCTAAATCATAGGCAGCCACATAGTACCAGTACGTTAGACCAATGGCCACAGCCTCATCTGTCCAGGTATAGGTTCCATCTCCATTAGAATAATCACCTAAGCTTGCAGATGGTATATCCAAAACCTCAGTATAAGGCCCTGTTGCGGATGATGTGAAATCCGTTCCCAGGCTTTCATCACCGATCATTTCACCACCGTCATCCAAATTATCAGCAGAAACACCTTCTGCGGTCATAATCGTGGCTGAATTTTGACGAGGAGCAGTGGCCGCTTTATAGATACGAAATCCTGCGAAATCTGCTTCTCCCTTATGCGGATCAAGAACTGCCATCTGTGCATCACTGTAAGACCAAGTCACAGTTACCTTGCCCTCATCAGTTGTTACCACACCATTGGCTGCGATAGATGGCGCTGCGGGAGGCGTTGGTAGTTCCATGTCCCAATCATATACCTTCCGAGCATTAGCAGCTGCCTGCTGTGTATTGGCAAGACCTGCACCGGCTAATACTGCCACCACAAATGTTGCTGTATCACCAGCAGCTAGATTAGTAATGCTATAGGACTGCAGATAACGCATATCCATGGGAGACGGGTTATTATCTTTTTTATCACCTGTACTACTGCTCACCATAGTCGCCATGGCATAGCGTGAGGCAACTGTTTGGGGATCTTCATCACCTGTCCACCACATATGGTTTACATCAGCAGCTGCAAGATCACCATAAGCTGTGCCATTGATATCCAATGGTGTTTGGCCCACTCGTACACCACGATATTCACGGGCTGGATCATCGATACCAAAATCATTGGCAGCTGAGCCAGGGTCATCGCCATCCAGCTCCATGGTCAACAAATAATTTGAATCATAGTCAACAATATCATCTGTCCAGAATGCATAGTCCCAATCAGGAAAAGGCACGTTCCAGGTACAATCGTGGTCCGCTTTCGACGCTAATACAAGTTCATCTACAGTGGCCGAACCATTGTTGATCACATGAATCTCTTCAATCACGAAGTCATTATAGTCGTGCTCACCCACCGCGAAGTAGGTATTGGACTCACCATTGTAGCTCCAAGAATAACGATTTGCAACAACGTTTAAACTTGCAGTTGGAATTGACCAGGTTGTGGTTGTTACCCATGGCTCCTTATTATAATCATCGCCTGCCCAGCCACTAGTAGTAGTACCAGGCTCAGTACCTTCTGTCACATCATACTGACCAGTGGTCCCTTCATACAGAGTTCCACCAATGTCGGCAATAATCCAGTAACCGGCACGACAATTGTAGTTTAAATATCCATGACCAGAGGCTTGGTTTGAACCGGGATAGACCCAGCCAGGAATGATAGCGCTACAGGTTTGGTCACCTGTATTGCCATACGAATCCCAACCCATCCAAAGGTCACCATTCGTATGATATACCCATGTTTGGGAAGCAACCCGCATCAATGTGCGGCCATGAATATTCTGCTTATCCAATACATCGCGAATATCCTTTGCCATAATGTTGGTAGCCAGCCCACAGATTACGACGCCTGCCAGGATAGCTTTAAAGTTTATTTTACGTTTCATAATTAACTCCTTGAATTATCCTAATTAGAAATCGATCTGTACGCCGAAATTCATTGTCATCGGCTTGCCATAAGCCAACAGGTTATTGGATGAACCAGCAGCTATGTCATAATATGCAGAAGCTTCATCAAAAAATGAACCGGGATCTGCGATATATACAACATTCTGTTTGTTCATTACATTCTCGATCAATAGATAGACTGTTGGATTTACAGGACCCAGTGCGAGTGTAGCATCCAATTTAAGATTCACATCTGTGGTGGCAGGAGCACGTTGATCTAAAGCAGCTCCAGCAACACCGGAACGGGCTGATACCGGCAGACCGCTCTGGTAGTTGAATGTCAGGTTAACACCGGCACGGTCAAGCATTCCGCCCATATCCATATGATAATCGACATAGCCATTAAAAACATGGGGGCGATGCCAATCCAATGTGGTCATCGTCATAATATTTGCTGCAACACCGCCGGTGGCCTGGGTCAGGCTGCCATTACCGGCATTGATCTTATCCGAAGCGGTACCACGTGCAATGGAATAGGTATATGAAGCTCTTCCTGTTAAGCCACTTGCACCTGTCTTTGAAAGGCTCATTTCCAGTCCGCGTATATTACCATAGTGGTCACTTACTAAAAAGCTGTAGTGAGCGGCCTCAAAGGCAGATGAATCACTCCAATCTCCTGTCTCAGTATCCTGAAAAGGAACCGCATAAACCTCTTGTGAACCCATTAGGTTCGAGATATCCTTATAGTAGCCGGAGACATCCAGTTTTAAATCACTGGCAATACTATATTGCATACCCATTTCATAAATATCTGTTTGCATCGGATCCAGATTAGCATTGCCAAGATAGATAAAGAAACCCGATTCGGTTCCGCCATCCATCTGCGCCATATGATTATTCAATAAAGAATAGAGCTCAGGTCTCTGGAAAAAAGATCCATAGGCATAGCGGAAAGCCATATTATCACCCACTGGGAATGAAACACCCAATCGAGGACTGATCTGTGTTTTCATTTCTGTTGCTTTTCGTTTGGATGGATCAAAAGGATTGAGTGTACTGTCAGCCGCCATATCTTCTATACCCGTAGCCCAATACCCTTTATCAGATCCTGCATCAAAACCATCAAACCGGAACCCAACGTTCAAGATCATATCATTGAACTCCATCTGATCCTGTACGTATGCAGCAATTTCTACCGGCTTTGCATCTCCAAAACTATTGTGTTGTAGTCTTGGATTGCTCTCAGTATATCCTAATGTACGTCCGTACCATACATCATGGCCGGAACGGTCAATATCAAACATACGATAATCAAAACCAGTTCTTAACAGATGCCTGTTATTCATCTGGCTCGTACCGTGGACTCCGATGGTTGTAACCGTTTCATCCGATTTAAAATAATGACCATAAACATTTTCTGTATTGTACCAGGCATTGGAATTAGCTCTATCTTCCATAACCTTGGTATGGTTGGGGCCTTCAGCCCCATTATAAGTAGTAGTAGCTGTAACTTGATCATTGCCATCCATTTCAAAATCAACAAAATTACCATCTGAACTTTGTGCGCCGTCTTCCTGGGCACGGATCATCATATCCAGGCGTACCGTAACGTTGGTATTGGCTGACATTACATAATTAGCATTCAAACCAAATTGAGTAGCGCTTTCTTCTGTCACAGGATATTGATCCATAGCCCACAGCCACTGCCAGACATCCATGCCGGCATCCATACGCTCGGCATCATATGTGGGATCATAAATACCATTATGGGTATATATCAATGTTTCAAAACCTAGCTTCAGGTTGCTACCCAATTGATAAGAAACCTTAGCCTGTATATTAGTAAGGTCTTCAGCTAAACCGGGAAGTCTGCCCGGATCATCTAACTGGCGGAAAGAAAAGAAAAAGCCCATAGGGCCACTTCCCCAACCTGCGCTGAAATCCATGATCGTTTTATCGCCGCCAAATTCGGTTTCTGTATAGTCGCTAGCACCTGCAGCTGTGTAGTTGCCAGCGTCATCTACGATCTCCATCGTTTCAGCATACACATCAGTGTCTTTAAAGTCACCAGCATCAGCCTTGAAATAATCCTGTCCGAGTGTTGTTCTAAAACTAAAACTAGCCGACAATCCTTGGGCAGGCTCTCTTAATACAGTATTGAAAAGTCCTGACATTGCCTGTCCGTATTCAGCATTGAAGGTACCGGTTATAAGCTGCAACTCACCTACCATGTTCGGGTTAACCGGAATCGCCTGTCCACCCATCACAGCATTCGTCACCGATGCGCCATCAACTAGATACATTTCTTCACCAGCGCGACCACCACGTAAATGGAGGTCTCCACCTTCTTCAACAACACCAGGTAATGTTTTAATGACATCATTCACATCTGTGATAGGCATGCTACCCATTATATCTCCAGAAACTATCTGCTTACTGGAAGTAAGCGTGTTCTCAATCGCCGGGCGTTCTGCAGAAACAGAAACACCGGCCATCTGCAGGGCTTCTGTTGTCAGCGCTGCGTTTACCGGTGTTGTTACATCAATGTTAACTTGTACACCTGCAGCCGTATAGGATGCATAACCGATCATGGAAAATGACAGATCGTAGGATCCCGGGCTTAAATTAATAATAAAATATTCACCATTCGCATCGGTAGCTGCACCCATTGAAGTTCCTTGGACCAGCACGTTACAACCTGCCAGGGCTTCGCCGGATTGACTATCGGTTACTCGTCCAGCGATCTTCCCCGTTTGACCGGCAAAGAGCATTCCAGTGAGTACACATAGAACAGTAATTGGTTTTAGGATACGCATATAGTCTCCTATTGTTGTTTATTTGTGAAAATTTTTGTGTAGAAAGAGGAAAAGTACCTAGTTAAGAGGAAAAAGTTCTTTCTCCCCGACTACACTTCCTTGTCAAATCCAGATAGAAGTTGCCTTAATCTGTATAAAATATCAAGTATTATATAAAAAGGGCTCCACTGAAGCTTTTTTTTGATTAAGAATTATATATTAATTTTAGCTAACCCTGACTCTTAATAATGATGTATTATTTTCTACCTCTTTTTCCATCTATCCATTGGTACCAAATCCCCATCATGGATTTCATCTGTTGCTCAAGGTCAGTAGATTCAACTAGTTTTTCAATATTTTGTCTTGACTGCCGTGGAAGATTGATATTGAGGTCGTTGGCGTATCCAAGAGTGACCGCGGCTACAATGGCCGAGTTCAGCTTCAATGCCTTTAAGTTGACTTTGTCGTAGGTATCAGATTCAGCATGATAATTAGGCGCATAATTTGCGGGCTCATGATTTGCAATTAGATTCCCTACCCCATGCATCATGAAATCAAAATTATCTGTCCCTACAAGAGGAATATCAATGTTTGTAAACATGCCTAGATCTGTTAAAGGATCCGTGATCTTGTTTGTAGACTCTAAAACATCTGGTCTCCCCCCGGTAAAGAAACCTGTAATCGGGCCACTACCGATATCAACCGACATCGCCATTATATGATTGTCGAGTTGTGATTCATATTGCTTGGTATAGGCCATTGATCCATACAGTCCAAGTTCTTCGCCATTCCAAAGGGCAAACCTGATCGTTCGCTTAGGTTTTATGTCCAGTTTTATCATTTGGCGGGCTATGTCAATCATCATTGCAACATTGCAGCCATTATCGTTTGCACCAGTTCCAAGTCCCCAAGAATCCAAATGTGCGCCAATTATGACTACTTCCTCAGGGCGTTCAGAGCCTTCGATTTCCCCAATAACATTATAAGATTTATAAGCAGCACCCTTTCTCACGTTTATTTTTACCAAAAGAGCCAAAGATTCATCGTTACGCAAAATTCTCAGGCACCTCTTAGCGTCTTCTCTGGCCATGACTACCATAGGTAAAGTATTCTCGAAGCTCCTTGATGCGTTGTGCCGATAAAGCAGCCGCATGGGGCGAGAAGACATATAAACCAAACCTTTTACACCAGCCTCATATGCCAAATCTTCAATCAGCACTGCATCAGCATATTCTTTAAAAAGACCATCTATATCAACCAGCTCATCTGTTTCAATAATGACGAAATTCCCTCTTGCATTTTCACCTAGTCTTGCAAAATCATCGATTGTTCCGTGTCCACCATCTACAAGTTTTCCTCTTAACCCAGTACGGTGAGTTCCTTTTGAAAAGGTAAGGGCAACAACTCTAGGTTCAAATTCTGCAGCACCGCCAATTTGGGCAGAAGTTTCATTTTCAAGCCAAAGACCCGGCATTGTGAATACCTCTTTACTGGCGCTGACTCCCGCCTCTTGGAATTTTTTTAATCCCCAGTCTATGGAAAGAGAATTGGCTCTTGACCCAGTTGGCCGACCCCCGATAACATCACAAAGTTCTTTTAAATCTTCTTCTATTGGAGTATCACCCAACAATCCTTCTATCAATTTATTTGTTTCACTGTCTTGAGCTGAAAGCGTCCACAATAAGATAAAAGAAATAAATATAAATTTTTTCATTGTATTCACCTTTTCTCTATAAAACACCAAAGGCCTCAACGAGGCCTTTGGTGTTTCTAATTAATAAATTGTGACTTAACCAGGTGTTTCTGTTTCTGGTATTGGAAACGTAACAATCTCGTCACCACGATCCGGTCGGTCAATGGGTAGTTGATCTGTTCTATCGTAATGCCTCATGTCTACCAAACGGTGTCCTTCTAAAAACAGCGAATAGCGTTTTTCATACAACACACGATCAACAGCATTGCTGGCATCTGTTCCAGAATAAGCAGCTGCTCCAGCAGCAGTTCGGATAGCATTCATGATTGTTTCAGCGGATGAATAATCACTATTGCCAATGTGAACTTCAGCTTGCAGAAGCTGTAGTTCTTCAGCCCTCATAATAGGTACAGGATCGTAGGAGCCGCTATACAGGCTGGGAGCCAAATAGCTTTCCAATTCATCGTAGATGATGGTATCCGCCCTGACAACAACGTTATCGCTCATGCGAGTATCACCTGCATCTGCATCCGTATAAAAGGATGGATGGATCATTAATTTGATCGTTGTGGCTGTAGGATCTTCATACATTTCATTACCCTGGTCATTGGCACCAGAACTGAACACATGATACACACCTTCGTCAGAGTCAGAGGAGCCTGCCCAGGCGGCACAGTTATCTAGTGCTGTTTGAGCGTCGCTCCAATCACTTTGATGGACAGCTACCCTGGCGCGCAAACCGCGATTGAACAGTGCAAAGGTTGCAGGTGTATCAAAGCCTGAAAATCCGCTGGAGAGCGAAAATGAGAATGAACTGCCGGCAGATCCCAGGTCACTGTAGCCAGCATCTAATAGACTCTCAATCTCAGCCAGCACTTGTGCTTTTGTAGCCACATCGGCCGTAATGTCACCATCATAGTTTAAGCGGGCACCATTGGTATCCCACAAGTAAACCAAGCGCATTAGGCTATAGGCTTCTAGTGTTTTAGCAACACCTGTTGCTCCTGCGTCAGCATCAGCGCTAGCTATTACGTTTTCGCAATTGGCAATAACCTTATAGGCGGTTTGCCAAGGGCGATAGCAAAGGAAGCCTCCGGGATCAATGGGTCCCGTTAATAATTCGCCTGTATACCTTGGATCAGCAGGTTCGAGGTAGTAGGCTTCGCGGCCAATGACCAATAGGTCCCGTAAGTAAACACCGAGATCTATGCGCATCGCTGCTTCTGCTCCTGTTACCAGTGATTGAATCGTAGCTGTATCATCTGTTGGATTATTGGGATCCGGGAAATCCAAATCCTCACATCCTACCCAAAATAAAACTGCTATTATGGGGAGGATCTTCAATGTTTTATTTGTTCTAATCGTTTTCATAATTATTCCCTCCTGGATTATAATCCGAGTGAAAGTGTTAAATACATACTCTTAGAAAGCGGAAAAGGATTCGTATCAACAGAACCGCCAACCGCTTCATTACCAAACTGACTGACTTCAGGACTCAGCCCGGTGTATTCTGTGTCTAACCAAAGATTACGACCGGAAAATCCGAGTTTCAGATAACCAAGGCCAAGTTTATCAGATAGGCTGCCGGGCAATGTGTAGGTTAAGCTTACATCCCGCAGGGCGGTGTAGGTAGTCGATTCGACATAGGGCTGAGTCACAGCACCCAAACCACCAAGTCGGTCGCCGCCATTCTCTTCATAGTCGGCTGTCGTACCGCCAAGGTCATAAATAAGGTTAGCCAAGTTAATAGCATGACCGCCTTCTTTATGATCAATTAGAAAGGCAACCTCAACAGGGCCAACTCGTAAAGAGTTGTGGAATGACACACGATAGTCAGGATTTTCATCACCCAGTTTTTGAAAACTTCCGTCTGCATTTGTTTCTGACCCCACAATAGCTGTAGGTGACCATCCTTCTTCAATGCGGTACGTACCCAGAAATGTGGCAAATCCACCAAAATTGTAAGGATCCACCGTCAACTTTGTAACTTCAGATTCTGTTGTATAATAATTCATCCGGAGATTCCAGTCCAATCCACCCAGGCTGACAAGCTTGGTTGGATTTAATCCAAGAGTAAACTCAGTTCCCTTCGTTTCCATTTCCCCACCGTTTTCCCAACCGTAGAGTGACCCGGATGAAGCGGGCAAGTCCACTAGCAGGATCAGGTCCGTAATGTTCTGTGAATACATGGATGCTTCCACGGTAGCAAAACCGTTCATCATTGATAAATCAACGCCAAATTCGGTTTCAGCAGTGCGTTCCGGTACAACAACAGAGTTACCTCTTGTTGTCGCAGGAATCAGTCCATTGACACCACCTATATTAGCAGATGACATGGTGGTATATTTGGCTTTTGGCTGGGGCATGTTGCCCGTTTCACCACTGGCAAAACGAAGCTTCAGGTTGTCAAAAACCCCTGCAAGTTCACCAAATTGATAGGAGGCAGCCAATTTAGGATACCATTCCATGGCTTCAGTATCACCCATGGTGCTGGATACATCGCCGCGCATACCGAATGCCGCATAAATGTTTTCACCTACAGTGCCTTCTACCTGGAAGAACTGTCCGCGATCCTGACGTTTTGCTCTGTCATGATACACAGCTTGAGAACTGGCCTTGTCCACATTGGTCTGTGTTGGAATCATACCTGTAGCATGGACAAACACTGAATTCCAATCATAGGTTTCATATTGGAGGCCTGCGGTTGTCGTGAAATTCATGCCGGACATTTTGAGTTTATGCACCACATTTAATGACAGGTTTGTATTCAGATTGTCTGTGGTGGTCATAACAGATTGACCAGGCTCGTCATTAGCTTCTTCGATCTGTAGGAAGGCCGGGATAAACACTTCGTTTTCCTGGTTGTAAAAATCCGCTCCACCTACTGCTAAAAAGTTAAAGCTTTGGTTTGCCTTTTTAAAAAGGTTGTAATCAAAAGTCAACGAACCCAGTGCTCTGTGCGTTAATTCATTATTCACAAAATATGCTGCGGTTTCCAGCGGGTTGGACGGGTTTGTTGGATTGTCTGGAAACTCACCGTCACCATCAGTATCTTGTATATTAACAAAACTGGGTGTAAAACCAATGGAGAACCCATAGGTCATATTGGTATTATCGTTCCCGGTAACGCCACGATCTGCTTCAGAACGAATAAGATTCGTAGAAACAGAAAGCTTTGCTTTTTCGCTGAAGCGGTGACTAACGTTGATTCGGCCCGACAATTTCTTATAACCAGTATTTACAATAATACCGCCTTCATCCATATACTGGCTGCCAATATAGAACTGGGTTCTTTCATTCCCGCCTATGGCGCTCAATGTATGTTCTGTTAACTTCCCTTCTTCACCGTAAAGGATTTCTTCATAGTCAAAATCGTTTCCAGCCCAATTGCCATTCGCATCATTTCCTAATGATGCAATGTCAGCTCCAAATTGTTCTTCTGCTTCCGCATAAGTTTCAAAAACGCGGTGGCCCATTTTCTGTAACAGGGAAGAAGAACCGGTGCGGGTTGAAAAATTGAATTTGGTTTTACCGCCTTTACCACGTTTGGTGTTAATGATAATTACACCATTGGAGGCTTTAGCCCCATACATAGCTGCCGCACTGGCACCCTTAAGGACCTCAATGCTTTCCACATCATTGGGATTGATATCACCAATACGGTTGGTGGGCTGGCCTTGCGGCCTTTCACTACCTGCACCTGTTGCTTTAGTAATAACGTCAACACCGGATTGGTTAGCATCATTATTAACGATAACGCCATCAATCACGTATAATGGTTGGGTGCTGCCTGTGAGTGTTGATGAACCCCGCAGGTTAACATTAACACCGCCGCCGGGAGCGCCGGAATTCCTGCGAATATTTACACCGGCGAATTGGCCGCTCAAAGCCTGATCCAACGTTTGCGTTGGAGCATTGACCAGGTCTTCACCACTGACAACAGCAACCGCATTGGCTGCGTTTCGGCGTTTAACTGTCGTAGCCAGACCAGTGACCACCACAGCATCTTGTTGTAAAACGTCTATTTCAAGAGCAATATCGAGTTCTGAAACACCATCACCAACGGTGACCTCTTGTGTCTTATACCCAATATATGCCACAACTAATACATCACCAGTAGCAGCTTCCAAGGAGTAAGCTCCCTGGTCATTTGTGGTGGTACCTACAAACGTACCTTTTACAAACACAGATGTACCGACCAGTGGCTCGTCAGTATTAGCATCAAAAACAACCCCAGAAACAGCTCCATAAGCCATTCCCAAGATCAATCCTGTAAATAATATTGTTTTATGGACGTGCATATAGCCTCCTTTGAGATTATTATTTAGTTTTTTTTATTATATTTTTTAGATGAGCAACAGAAAATAAATGATATTATTACTTTAATAAACTATCCCCTGCTACACACCTTGTCGAATCCGGGTGAAATTCACCCTATAATTTTATATCATGCAAGAAAAACTTTAATTGTTTTCAAATGAATAAAAATAGTAAAAAACGGTAAAAATGGTAAAAATTCAATCATGTAGAATATTATCTTTTCGATTGTTTAAAACAAAAAACCCTAAATTACCCGCCTGATTTTACGTCTATAATTATACTATCCATGTTAAAACACTTACCTCCTGCAGACAATTTTTCTGTCCGCCATATTGGTCCGGATGAAAACGAAATCTCCACCATGCTGGAAACCCTTGGACTTTCATCCCTCGATGAATTAGTCCAAAAAACCGTGCCGGCGGAAATATTGGATGATTTTCCCCTCAATATTGGCGAAGCAGTCGATGAGCTGAATACGATTAAAACGCTGCGGACCATCGCCGAAAAAAATACTGTTATACTTTCTTATATAGGACAAGGGTATACCGGGACAATTACACCTCCTGTTATTCTGCGCAATGTTCTGGAAAATCCGGGCTGGTATACACAATATACCCCTTATCAGGCAGAAATCAGCCAGGGACGGTTGGAGGCGTTGCTGAACTTCCAGACCATGGTGTGTGATATGACGGGGATGGATATTGCCAATGCTTCTCTTCTGGATGAAGCTACCGCTGCTGCTGAAGCCATGGCCATGATCGCCCGCTTAAACCCCAAGCGAAATATATTCTATGTGGCGAAAGACTGCCATCCGCAAACCATTGCTGTACTGCAAACGCGGGCTGAACCCATTGGCATCCACTTGATCATTTGTAAAGAGAATGAATTTCAATTTAATGATGACACCCTGGGAATTTTAGTTCAGTATCCCGCTGCAGACGGACGGCTAATTGATTATACTGATGTATGTAAAAAAGCAGAGGAAGCGGGTGCTTTGGCGGCAGTGGCAGCAGACCTGTTAAGCCTGGCCATGCTCAAGCCGCCGGGGGAATGGGGCGCAGATGTTGTGGTTGGTAGTTCCCAGCGCTTTGGCGTACCTATGGGTTATGGTGGGCCCCACGCTGCGTTTTTTGCTACCCATAAAAAATATGAACGCAAAGTCCCGGGACGGATCATTGGCGTTTCTCGGGATATTCATGGTAACACCGCCCTGCGCATGGCCCTGCAGACCCGGGAGCAACACATCCGCCGGGACCGCGCTACATCCAATATATGTACGGCCCAAGTCCTCTTGGCCATCATGTCCGGTATGTATGCTGTTTATCACGGCCCCCATGGAATACGACGCATTGCAGAACGAGTGAATACTCTGACTGCTTTATTGGCTGGTTCCCTGGAAAAGGCAGGGTTTGAATTAATCAATGACCATTTCTTCGACACCATTCGCTTCAAAGCAGATCCTGGTTTTGTTGCTAAAGCGCTTGAGGCGGGTATGCTGCTGCGTGATTTTGGAGATGGCACGCTGGGTATCACTATTGATGAAACATCCAGCATCGAAGATATTAATGATATATTAAACGTGTTTGGCGCTGAACCAGTTGAAAAAGTGGGTGGTACCATCCAAAAGGAATTGTTCAGAACATCATCATTTTTAGACCATCCTGTTTTCAATACCCATCATTCAGAAACAGAAATGCTGCGCTATATTTATAAACTCCAGCAAAAGGATCTCTCCTTGGCAACCAGCATGATACCATTGGGCTCCTGCACCATGAAGCTGAATGCCACCACAGAAATGCTGGGCATTACCTGGCCGGAGTTTGCCTACCTCCATCCTTTTGCGCCTTCTGCACATGTTCAAGGTTATCAAGAGATAATAACAGAACTGGGGGATTGGTTATGTAATATGACCGGTTTTACGGGCTATTCATTCCAGTCTAACTCGGGTGCACAAGGCGAATTTGCCGGGTTAAAAGTGATTTCCGCATTTCACCGGGCGAATGGGGATGAACAGCGAAATGTATGTTTGATCCCTGCATCAGCCCATGGTACGAACCCGGCCAGCGCGGTAATGAATGGCATGAAAGTGGTGGTAGTGAAATGTGATGAAGACGGCAACATTGATATGGCAGACCTCACTGCTAAAGCTGAAGCACATAGTGCTGGCCTGGCAGCGTTTATGGTCACTTATCCCTCTACCCACGGCGTGTTCGAAGCTCATATCAAGGACGTATGCCGAGTTATCCACGACCACGGCGGCCAGGTCTACTTGGACGGCGCCAACCTGAATGCCTTGGTAGGCTTATGCAAACCTGCGGATTTCGGCGCCGACGTGTGCCACATAAACCTGCATAAGACCTTTTGCATACCCCACGGTGGTGGTGGTCCGGGGATGGGACCCATTTTTATGAAAGATCATTTAACACCATTCCTGCCCGATCATCCCACTGTCAGCACAAACGGTAATGAAGGTATCAAAGCAGTTTCAGCAGCGCCTTTTGGAAGCGCCAGTATTCTGCCTATATCCTGGGCCTATATAAAAATGCTGGGCAGTGCAGGGATGAAAAAAGCCACCCAGATTGCCATCCTCAACGCCAATTATATGGCCATGAAATTGAGCGCACATTTTGATATTTTATATACGGGACAAAACGGAATGGTCGGCCACGAATTTATTGTGGATATGCGCCCTTTCAGGAAAACCAGTGGTATCACCGATGAAGATGTGGCCAAGCGCTTGATGGATTATGGCTTCCACGCGCCAACCATGTCCTTTCCTGTCCCCGGTACATTGATGATTGAACCCACTGAAAGTGAAGCAAAAGCAGAATTGGACCGGTTTTGCAAAGCGCTGATCCAGATCAAAGAAGAGATTCTGGCCATCGAAAATGGTGAAGCTGACAAAAACAATAATGTATTAAAAAATGCGCCTCACACCGCTCAACATGTTACAGCTGATGAATGGCCGCACTCTTATTCCAGGGAACAGGCTGCATATCCTGCAGAATGGACAAAAGATGGAAAATTCTGGCCGGCTGTTGGCAGGGTGGATAATGCCTACGGCGACCGCAACCTGGTATGCTCGTGTCCGCCGATTGAAGACTACGAGGATTAATCTTTATATATTTTAACGGTCAGTTCTCCGTCATTCATATAAAACCCTCTGTACATACCCTCCGTATTAAAGGGCACGGCAATATTCCCTTTGCCATCCATAGCAATTACACCGCCGGTTCCGCCGCGTTCAGTCAATTTATCAATGACCGCCTGGGCGGCGTCTTTAACTGATTTTTCATTATACTCCATTTGAGCGGCGATGTCATAGGCCATGCTGCTGCGAATAAAATATTCACCCTGCCCCGTTCCTGAAACACCACATGTTTCATTACTGGCATAGGTCCCGGCGCCGATAATAGGTGAATCGCCCACCCGTCCCCAGCGCTTATTGGTCAGCCCGCCGGTGGATGTGCCGGCTGCAAGGTTACCATGTTTATCCAAGGCCACACAACCCACCGTGCCGTGTTTTTCCATTTCCTTTTCCTTCGCTTTCAACAATGATTTGAAGCGGCGTTCGGTATGGAAGTAACTATTGGGTACTATCTCCAAACCCTGTTCTTCAGCAAAAGCATCAGCCCCATCGCCGGCCAAAAGCACGTGCCAGGTTTCTTCCATGACTTTGCGGGCGGCGGAAATGGGATTTTTAACCGTTTTTACTCCGGCCACCGCACCCGCCTGGTGTGTAGCACCATCCATGATGGAAGCATCCAGTTCATTGGTGCCGGCGCCAGTAAACACCGCTCCCTTCCCGGCATTGAATAGCGGAGAATCTTCCATGACCCTGACGACAGCCTCAACAGCATCAAGGCTCGAACCACCATTGTCTAAAATGGCATAGCCGGTTTTGAGCGCTGCGGTAAGTTCAACCCTGTACGCAGCTTCTTTTTCAGCGCTCATGTTTTCCCGTGTTATGGTTCCGGCGCCGCCATGGATAACCAGACCAAAGCGTTGATCAGTTTTGCCACCGCCGCAGGAAAGGAAAAACAATGCTGTCAACAATAATATGTATTTTTTCATGCCAGCTTTTTTTGCAATTCATCTATAATGGAATCTAATTCTTTTTCATCCTCAAAAATGTTGAAGCCATCCGTTTCAACGATCAATACCGGTATATCCTGTATATTGCTGATCCATTTATTGTAGGCCACGTTCAAGGTGTGCAGGTATTCCGGGTCGATGGTTTTTTCATAATCCCGGGAGCGGCTTTTGATCCTGGTCAGTAGTGTATCCGTTGAAGCCTTGAGGTACACGATCAAATCAGGCTTGCGCAGGTAGGACGTCATAATGCCGAATAAATCACGATAGTTATCCCAGTCCCGGTCATCCATGAATTTCATTTCATGAAGATTCCGGGCAAAAATTTCCACATCCTCATAAATGGTCCGGTCCTGGATCACCCCGCCGTTGGACATACTCATTTCGTAGTGGGACTTGAATCGCTTGTGTAAGAAATACACCTGTAGGTTGAAACTCCAGCGGGACATATCTCCATAAAAATCGCCCAGGTAAGGGTTGTCATCCACCGATTCAAAGTAAGGGAACCAGCCAAGTTTTTCTGCAGCAATTTCTGTAAATGTCGTTTTGCCAACGCCAATATTTCCAGCCAACCCAATAAAGGGATTATCTATCAACCCAAGACCCCGTTAGACGTTATGCCATTATTTTCAGTCAATTGCACCGGTTGGATTGTATTAACAAGGTCAAGTTCTCCAGCTACATGGACTTGGATATAATTATCGGTGTGCCCGACAATTTTACCATTTTTTACCGTCTCGAAAAGCACCGGCCGTGTTTGGCCAATAAATTGTTCATGGAAGAAGCGCCGCTTCTTTTCAGATAATATATGGAGTATCCTGCTACGTTCCGCCCGAATTTCTTTTGGAACTACGTTCGAAATCTCAAGGGCATCTGTATTGGGCCGTTCAGAATAAGTGAATACATGGAGATAGGAGATGTCCAGCTCATTGAGAAAATTATATGTTTTGAGGAAATCATCATCCGTCTCGCCGGGGAAGCCGACAATCACATCCACGCCGATACAGGCATGTGGAATAACATCTTTTATTTTGTTTACCCGCTCTGCATACAGATCTCGCTTATAGCGGCGGCGCATAGCTCTTAATATTTTGTCCGAACCCGATTGCATGGGCACATGAAAATGGGGCATGAATTTTGTGGAAGCTGCGCAGAATTCAATGATCTCGTCTGTAAGCAAATTGGGCTCGATTGATGAAATGCGAATACGGTCAATCCCATCCAAAGCGTCCAATTGTTGAATGAGATTAAAAAATGTTTCATCAGACTCTTTTCCATAGTCGCCGATATTCACACCGGTAAGTACAATTTCCCGGGCAACGGTAGTTGCTACTTCATGGGCAACCTTCAAAGTGTTTTCAATGGTATCGCTGCGGCTTTCTCCCCGGGCCAATGGAATAGTGCAGAATGAACAGGTGTAATCACAGCCGTCCTGCACTTTTAAAAATGATCGTGTTCGTTCACCCGATGAATAGGAAGGTGTAAATGCGTGGACATGATTTATATCTGACTGAATGACGTGTGTACCCCCATTTAGATCAATGGCGTTCAAATGATCTAGTAAGTTGAATTTCTCATCTGCGCCCAATACAATATCTACCCCCTCAATACCGGCAATGTCATTGGGCTTCAGTTGGGCATAACAACCGATGACGGCAACAGATGAATCTGGGTTGCGGCGCTTGGCTTGGCGAATAAGCTTCCGTGCTTCCTTGTCCGCATTCTCCGTGACCGAGCAGGTGTTCAGGACATAAATATCCGACTTATCCCTATAGTTCACTTTTTCAAAACCGTGCTGAATAAAATCACGGGAAATAGTGGATGTCTCCGAGAAATTCAGTTTACAGCCCATGGTATGGAAGGCGACGCGTATGGTTGGAGTACTCATTAAAATAAATGTCCATGTGTCAAAGCGTGGAAGTGTAAATGTGTGTAAATATACAAACTCATACACTTTATCACATGAAATTGGAGGCGTAAATTAATACTTATAATTGAAAATTGATTACTTTACTCAACCACAACATATATAAAATATTATGATTATTCATTCCTGATAATCCTTTAATTCCCTTGCAGAAGGATCCAATACATCGACATCGGTCCATTGTGGCATCCAGAAATGGGGAATCAATTGCTCATTATTCCCAAAAAAGTTTGTAAATACCTTGCGGTAGTAATAACTCTCCTTCAATTGAGGTGTGCAATGGTTAAGCTTAGCGCTTTCTCGTTGAAATTCTTCATCACTTATTTTTTGGTCCACGAATGATTGGATAATACGATGCCAGGAATTTTTCTGGGAACTGACACCATCTGAAAAGGCGCATTTCCTGCGCCACAAAACATCATCCGGTAAAAGTTCCTGGCTAGCAAATGCGTTTCTTAACAGGTATTTTTCCAAGCGGTTGACGCCGTCGAATGTTTTCAATTCCGCTGGAATGGACAGGTAATATTTCACGAAGGCCTTGTCCAAAAAGGGCGTCCGTGCTTCCAAACCGTTGGAGCTTATACTACGATCCGAGCGCAATACATCAAAATAATGGATTTCTTCCACCAGCCTTTCGCTCTCTTTTTGCAGCGCTTTCTGCGTGGGTGCATTCCGTAAATAAACATACCCGCAGCACACTTCATCGGCGCCGTCACCGTTAAAAATTACTTTACAGTTTGAATTTTCAGTTATGAATTTGGAAACAAGGTAATTACCTACACTGGCCCTGACCGTGGTTGTATCATAAGATTCAATATTGTAGATCACTGTTTCAATGGCATCCAGGAATTCCGCTTCCGATACTTCAACCTGGTGATGGGCAGTCCCCAAATAATCTGCAACACGCTGGGCGTATTCAAGATCCACGCTCCCGGGGAGTCCAATGGAAAATGTGTTCAGTTTTGGTCCCTGGTAATATTTTGCCACGAGGCTGGTAATAAGGCTGGAATCCAGCCCGCCAGACAGCAAACAACCAATCTCCCGTTCTGCCATGAGTCGTTTTTTAACGGCCTCTTTTAAAAGAATTTGAATTTTGTTACAAATGTCCTCTTCTGTTTTTTCTCGGAT
>Ga0207984_1000068_pt1 | contig 56535 bp, 50 predicted proteins | sample ETNtaG_30_FD_185760 | JGI IMG/M metagenome (GOLD analysis project Ga0207984, IMG submission 185760) | Marine microbial and viral communities from oxygen minimum zone, Eastern Pacific Ocean - ETNP201306PF43B (SPAdes) (version 2) | ecosystem: Environmental > Aquatic > Marine > Oceanic ...
TAACATTAATTAGATATGCTTGTCCGGATACAACCGATTCATCAAAACTGACCCTGTCAGTATAACTGATTTTTCAATCGGTTTAAAGACTTTCAGATCCACATTGATTGATACTGAAACCACTACTATTTTTCCTGCTCCCTGTATTGCCAAATATCAAAAAAAGTCCAAAATAAAAATGATGAAGAGATGATCTGCAGTATTCAACCTAGATTTAAAACCTTTACGCGTACAGACCAAAAAAACACAATATACTAACATTATAGTGTTCATTTCGAACGAAGAAAAACGGAAGTCCACCCAAAGTAAAACTCTCACTAAAAACCATTCTAAATTATAGCTTACTAACTGATAAACCTAAATATGAATATGTAAGATCCTATAAATTAATAGGAGATAATATGACAAATAATGTAGTATATGGGGATTACTGGTGGTCATAATCACTCATATTTATTGATATATAGGGTTAACCAATTTATGGAAAAGGTTGCTGTATTTGTTGATGTTCAAAATATCTATTATACTGTTAGGCAATGCTACAATTGCCATTTTAACTACAATGCTTTCTGGGCAGAAGCAACGTCAGGCAGAGAAATTGTGAAGGCGATTGCTTATGCTGTTGATAGAGGCGATGAGAAACAGAGACAATTTCAGAATATACTTAAAGGCATTGGCTTTGAGGTAAAGCTAAAACCGTTTATTCAGAGAAATGACGGCTCCTCCAAGGGAGATTGGGATGTTGGGATTACACTGGATATAATGGAATATGCGGGGCAGTCAAATGTAGTTGTGTTAGCATCCGGAGATGGTGATTTTGATTTGTTACTAAATAAAATACGAACTGACTTTGGGGTTTCAGCTGAAGTTTATGGTGTAACTGGACTGACTGCTATGTCATTAATGAATTCAGCCTCAAAATTTGTACCAATTAAAGATAATCTGCTATTAAAAACCAAGTAGCGATCTAATAGCAATTACACATCTCTTTCTAGTTAAGCCACTAACTGGGATAAATATTTTGAAAGAAAAGTAATTATGGAATATCGCAGATTTGGAAAAACAGATATGCAATTAAGCATTATGGGACTTGGAGGGCTACTTGCGCACTATGAGGGTGTTTGTGGTCACCCGTCATCCGAAGAGAAAGGCAAAATTTACCTCAGGGCAGCTGAATTAGGGATAAATCTATTTGATACAGGATATGGCGACGAAGTTCACATCCCTAACGAACTAAAGGGAACAGACACCAATTATCACTTTTCACTAAAAGTTGGTGCGCCGAAGCCTGACGATCTGGAAGATCTGGTTGATAAAAAATTGAAACTCCTCTGTCGAGATGCGATTGATATTCTTCGAGTACATTATTATGCCTATAAAGAGGACAATCAACTTGCCAATCGGATTGTAGACCTGAAACAGGCAGGTAAGGTGCGATCGCTTTGTATGATTCGCCATACTCTAGCTGATCAGAAAGCTTATGCTAAACATGGTCCCGAACCGGATTCTGATGCAGATTTGGTTATTTACAATTACGTCTGTCGGTGGCAGGAAACTGGCCTTGAACAATCTGACAAAATGGGACAAGGCGTCTTAATTATGAAAGCATTGGGCGGACAATGGATAAGTTGGCTTGACAAAACACAAACAGATTGGCAGAAAACTACCCCAGACGAAATTATTGGCTTATCACCACGTGGAGAGGGGATAAGCTCAGAACTGGGCTTGATTTATCCCATAGTAGCAGGACCTTGGCATGAACTGTCAGAATCGGAAGAAACGGGAGTGCCAACAAGTAAGGCTTTAAGCTGGGTGTTGAAAAACAAGGCTGTGAGCAGTGTGCTGGTTGCAGTTGCCAGCGTTGATGAATTAGAGGAAACTCTCGCTGCAAAATAAGAGCATAATTTTTCTATCAACTGTATGATATTATTGAATTGCAATGTATCATTAATTAGATTAATAACAAAATAACAGTGAAAGAAGAAAAAAACGTGAAAGCATTTGGATTAACAATTAACTTGCGAGAAGACCCGCAGATAATTGAAGAATATAAAGAATACCATCGAGCCGTTTGGCCTGAAGTGGAACAGGCCTTGAAAACGGTTGGGGTTACTTCGATGAAAATTTTCCTCCTCGGTAGAAGACTGTTTATGTATATTGAGACCACGGATAATTTTGTCGTCGATCGGGACTTTTCTAAGTACTTAGAGCAACACCCAAAATGTGCGGAATGGGATGCACACATGCGGACGTATCAGGAGAAACTCCCTGAAGCCATAGAAGATGAATGGTGGGCGATGATGGAACAAGTTTACGAACTAAGGAATCAATAAGGTCGCTATGCCGACAGAATTAGAAGACTATCTTTTTGATCTACGTGGCTACTTGGTACTTGAAAAGGCAGTCAGTACAGATCATGTGCGTCAACTCAATACCGATCTTGATCCATACGTTTCGATGAAATTGGGGGAATGGCGCCAAAACGTACATCGTCTAAAAGAGCACGAAATCCATAATATTATTGAAATTAGCGAATCATTTGAGCAGTTAATAGATCATCCATCGTGGTTAGACCATATCAACCGGTATGTTGGGAGTGACGGCCTTTTTATTGACGAGGCATTTGTCAACGTACGTGGTAAAGGCGGAGAAACGCGGTTGCATTCTGGTGCACACAAACGCCGAGTTCGAACACAATTTCGCTTTCATAACAATGAATTCCGTTGTGGTCAGATTGTATTGCTACTAGCTTTAACAGATATTTCTCTAGACGATGGTGGGACTATGGTTATTCCGGGTAGCCACAAATCAAGCCTGATTCATCCCGCCTTCAACGATGAGAGTAGTCGAAACGGATCTGCGGAGGGCATCGAAGGTGCTATCGAAGTCCATATGGAAGCTGGCGATGCCTTATTGTTTGTTGATTGCATTGCGCATGGGTCAGCAAAACGACGAAATGATGGTGATCGCCGCGTAGCTATCTACCGATACGGACCACATTGGGGACATAGCCGGTATGGCTACGAACCATCTACCTCATTACTGAAAAGGCTGACACAGGAACGCCGTAAAATTATCCAACCGCTAGCTCCAAGACGTAATTCTGCCCATTCAATCTATCAATTCAATTGAATGGGCCTTTAAAGTATGTCAAACCAAGTCAATAGTAAACCGAACATTGTCCTGATCCTTGCGGATGACCTGGGTTACCGAGACCTTGGTTGCTATGGTAGTACGGCAATCCAAACCCCTAACTTAGATCAATTGGCCAGCGAAGGCATTCGTTTTACCCAAAGCTATTCAGGTTGCCCAGTTTGCGCCCCATCCAGAAGTGTTCTGATGACGGGCAACCACGCTGGACATACTTCTGTCCGTGGTAACAGTGGAGGTATTCCACTACAGGGTAGTGATGTCACTTTAGCTGCTTTGCTAAACTCAGCTGGTTATACCTGTGGTGGATTCGGCAAATGGGGTTTAGGCGATGTTGGTACAACAGGCGTCCCAGAAAGACATGGTTTTAACACTTTTTTTGGTTATTATCATCAAGTACATGCACACACTTACTATCCATCTTATCTGTGGAGAAATAGTGAAAAGATTGAGTTACCAGGTAACAATGACGGTGATGCAGGCAAAACCTATTCACACTACCGTATTTTTGAGGAAACCTGCAATTTTATCCGTAAAAACAGTAACCAACCATTCTTCTGTTACGCGCCCTGGACACTTCCACATGGGCGGTATACCATTCCACAGGAGGATCCGGTTTGGAAAGTTTACCAAGACAAACGATGGTCAAATTCGGCTAAGGTTGCAGCAGCCATGATTTCGCTTTTTGACCGTCATGTTGGTCAGTTGCTACAATTACTGCAAGCGTTAGACCTAGATGATAATACTATCATCATGGTAAGTTCCGATCATGGTGCTGGTTTTCGGTTTGAAGGAGAACTCGACTCCTGCCAACCACTTCGAGGCCACAAGCGAACCATGTACGAAGGTGGTATCCGAGTTCCAACTATAGTACGTTGGAACAATCAGATACCACAAAATCAGGTGAGTGATCATCCATGGTATTTTCCTGACATCATGCCGACACTGCTTGACTTAGCTGACCTGCCTGTTCCAAAAGGTCTCGATGGCATTTCAATCACACCAACGCTGAAAAACCGAGGCGAGCAAAAAAAACACGATCATCTATACTGGGCTTTACCCTTGTATGATTTTGGGAAACGGGAATTCAAACCAGAGGGATTGATGGAAGCTGTGCGAAAAGACAATTGGAAAGCTATCCGTCCATTAACTAATGCACCGATTGAATTATACAATTTATCACATGACATCAGTGAGGAACATAACGTAGCAGATCAATGGCCTAACATCATTGGGCAAATGAATTCACTTTTACGTCAGGCTAGAACGGCGGGACACCCGCAAATTGAGCCCAAAATTCCGGAAGGCAAACGGTACCGATAAACGGAGAAGTTATATGTCTATTCATAAAATTGTAGAGCCAGTTATGTTTAACAAAGATCTTGGCCAACCGCTCGACCTCAATAGCATCAATTTCACTCAGAAAAATGCTGATGGTAAGCCTGTTATACCCATGACAACTGAGCAGAAATATGTTTTTGATGCCAAAGGTTGGGTCATGATTCCTAATGTGCTAACAGAATTAGAAGTTAGTGAAATGCGTGATTTCTGTTACCAGTTGAAACAAGCCCCCAACTCCATCCCTGCACCTGAACGCTCAACCTATGGTGGCCCGTTGCAAGCTTTGATGGATCATCCAGTTGTAGTAGGTATGGCTAACGAATTTTTGGCCTCTCCATATCTTTGCAGTCAAGAATGCTACGGTTTTCGCATGGAAATGAGTTTCTTAGCTTTACGTTCGACCGAAGACAAAGAACCAACAAAATTTTCACCACACAACGGCAACGCCATGTGGCGTATGCCAGGTGATTGCCACGAATATCGCTGTATACCTGGAAAAGCTTATAGTGGTCTCACCCGTGTAGTATGGGAACTAGAAAGTGTAGAGGCAGGCGATGGAGGAACCCTTTTTATTACGGGCAGTCACAAATCTGCTTTTACTGCACCAGAGTCAGCCTATAAACATGGCTCGTCATTGTGGGAGACCTATTCCTGTCCAGCTGGATCGGTCATTATTTTTACTGAAGCAACCACGCATAGTGGTCAACCTTGGACCAATCCAGAACGAGATCGGGTAGCGATTTTCAACGCTTATAACTCGATCGATCGACGGTGGACAAAATCCCAGCCTCATCCTGACTACCTAGTCTCGATGCCACCTAAACGCCAAAGCCTGTTTCGAGACGCTTACGTCAAAGGTAATGTAACAGGGAAGCCCTTTACAATGTAGATTATAAACATCCTACCAATGGAAGTACGAATTCGTTCATCAAGGCAAGGTGATCGTTTTTTTAATGCATCTTAAATTTAAATAAACCTTTTAGGTTTATAGGAGCATGGAAGGAAATTATGCGGAGTTGGAACAGAGACTTTTGTTTCCTAGCTTTTGCTGTCTTCAGCGTAGGTATGTTCTTTGGCATCTACTTTGCCTTATTTTTCAACTTCATCGAAAATCGGTTTGCAATTGAGGCGCATGAGCTTGGTTACATGGAAGCATTACGAGAAGTTCCTGGATTTCTTAATGCACTTTTTATCGCAATTATGGTTTATTTTGCACCACCAACGATCGGCGGAATATCGCTAGTCGTTATGGGGTTGGGTATGGCCGCTTACTCCCACATAGGCGGATTTGGAGGGCTACTATTCTTTTCCCTTGTTTGGAGTGTAGGATTTCATGCTTGGGTTCCATTACGTAGCCTAATGGCAATTACCTATTCAGAAAGCGATGAAAAAGGGAAACCAATTGGTCAGCTAAGAAGTGTGGAGAGCTGCGCTATGTTAGGCGCAGTCACGCTGTGCATGTTCTGTGTGGAGTTTCTGGAATTTGAAGGGCTTTTTCTAATTGGAGGTGGAATCACCACTATCGGCGGTATTGTTTTGATGTTTTCCTCACGTCAGCTACGAATCAAAGACGAAAATCGGTTTGTTATACGAAAACGTTACTGGCTTTTCTATTTGCTGTCATTTCTGCAGGGATGCCGTAAACAGATCTTTATCACTTTCGCAATTTTTGCACTTGTTAAAGTATATGGAACTAATAGAGATATGATTATTAAGCTGATACTAATTAATCAAATTATCATCTTTATCTTTTCTCCAATCATGGGACAATTAGTGGACAAACTCGGGGAGCGTATAATGTTAAGTGCAAGTTACCTCGGGTTAGCCTTGGTTTTCATTGGATATGCAACGCTGAAAAATATCAACTATCTATACGTTCTTTACTGCATTGACAATTTTCTGTTTGTTGGTGGTATTGCTTTAACGACCTACCTAAACAAAATTACCACTCCGAAAGATCTGAAACCAACACTCGCTATGGGAGTAACTATGAACCATATCGCAGCTGTTACTTCACCTTTGATTGGCGGCTTGATATGGATGAAGTTCGGTTACCAAATTATCTTCATTAGCGGCGCTGCATTTGCCTTGATTTCCCTCGTTTTCACTCAGTGGCTGAGAGTACAACCTGTTATTTTCGAAACGAAACCAGAATTTGCTGATTAGGATACTCAATTTTGTTGAAGATAGCACGAGAAATTCATCATCTTAATCATCCTGACAAGTTCCTAGCTTGCAGGATACCTACTCCTATCAGAAGACTCAGGTTACATCTACAGACCAAACTACAACAAATACTGACAAAAAACCGGAAAATGTCTAATTACATCGCATATTTAAGCATAAATGCCAAAAATAATTAATAGCAATCCTAATATTGAAATGGCACCAAAACTCACACTGAAGCCAATTAAATAATTTCGAATAGAAATCTGATTCTTAAACTTGGTTTGATTGATACTGTTATGGTAGATAGAATGAGTCCTAAAGGCCAGCGACTTACTACTCCCAGATGGGCCAATCGTTTTCCTGCAACTGTGTCCAAAGCTGGTCAAACTCACTACTCCCATCATCCTCCCATTCATTCAGGCTAATGCCGCTAGCGTATGACTCATCTACTCCCTGCTTCATCAGGCTTTCTGCTTGTTGTAGGTTTCGATAATAGTGTTTGATATTCCCTGGTAAAGTTACCACAGAAAGATGACGAGGTAATTCCAATGCAGCGGTTTGAGCATAACGTTCAATCGCTTCTTCATCTAATTCGATACCTAATCCGGGGTTTTCCGGTACCTTTACGAATCCACGTTGAACCTGGTGTCCTGTGACAATCAGATCATCTTCATAGGCATGACTAGCTGTCACCCCCGGCAGAGTAGCCGTTGGCATAACAGCACCAAGGTGACAAGCAAATGCTGTAGTAATACCGGTCCCAACGTACTGTAGCAGGATCGGTGTGTTAGCCGCAGCAAAAACCCAACCTGCTGCCAATGCACTTCTGATATTTTCATGACTACAGAGCGCACCATCGAAATCTCCTTGCCGCAGCCCAGTCCAAGGACCTGAAGGTTGACGAGAAGCAGGTTCACTGAGCACACCAACACCATGCAGATAAAAAGGAATACGAATCTCCTGATGGAGACGACGCCACCCCTCAATATCATAAGCGAAAATCGGTTCTTCAACACCTTTCACAACCGGAATCTTTTCCAATTCACGTAGAATGGGCAATGCCTTTTCTACATTGATTAAAGAACCATTAAAATCATATTCTACGCGAAAATCAGGCGGTGCAACCTCTTGAATAGCGTGCGATTGCTCAATGACATCATAAAATGCTCTGGCTTTACATTTTAGACCACGATATCCACGCTCAACGGCTACCTGAACTTCGGCAGCAGTGTTTTCAGGAGACATACATGGCATCCACCAACCCATGGCAACCCAATGGCGTACCTGTTGTCCCATCAATTTCCAAGCGGGCAAACCCAGATGTTTTCCCATTAGATCATAGCAAGCTATATCAAGGTTAAACCGACCAGATCCCATTACATGGTCAAAGGGGCTTGTCCCCAGATACGAATCCAACAGCTCTGAGTCAAAAGGTGGACCAACATTTTCACCAATACCAATCAATCCAGTATCCGTGTAAAATTTATAGACCGTTACCTGTTCAGTCATGTTGAAGTGGTGATATTGCTTCCGAATCCGGTCTTCATAAGGAACATGTAAAACGATCGGTTCAATCTTGATAATTTTCATGAGTCTGTTTCCTAATTCCTTTGTGATTGATAACAAGTTCCACATCCGTCAAAGTGATGTCCCCAGCTAGCTGAGGATGACGTTCTAGCAATACCACCTTGACTTTATGTTTTCCAACTTCAATTCCTATTGGCTGCATGACAAAGCATAGCCAAACGGCACTACTAACATCGGAGATCTTATCGGATTGGTGCAAATTACAATACTGGACTTCAGCATCTTGCAGTTTATCTCCATCCCACCACACATCAACTATATCTCCTTGTACCCACTCGCTGAGACGCAGGCGAAGTTCCAGCTCTGTTGAGGAATCAAGCACAAATTCATCTGCAATATCCAACGTAATTATGGGGCCAGTATTAGTTATGGTTTTCCTCAATAGCACGGGCACTTCGCCGTAGATACGGTCGATGCGATAAGCACCACGCCATGCCCCTTCTGTTTGAATGAATCGGTGAGTAGCAGCATAGATTTTATTGGTATTTCGGAGTGCCTCAATAGATCCGATTTGTGAAAGCAGTTCACGACGTGAATCACGGTTAGCATGCCAATTAAAAACGTAGATCCCTTTTGCTCCGGCTTTGTGGTAGCGGCTTGTAATAGCACGCATACGCATGTTCCGTTTGGTTTCTTGGTTTTCAGGCCCAACGAACAAATCGGGCAATCCACTATCAAGTCCTGGGTATACATCAATACCTTGATCACAACATATATTAACAAAATTATCGACTTCTACGGAGGCATCAGTTGCCGCACCACCAGCAGGAATCAGAATGTCCACCAGATCTTCATCAATCCATGCAGCTACATCGTAGCCGGTACGATTACACATCTCTAGGCTACCTGCCACTCGTGTAGCGAGATAGAAGGGTCGGCCCCGTTCTTCCGCAAGCGCATTGGTCGCATGCCGAGCAGCACGTTGCAGATCAGTAAGTAAATAGCGCAATCTATACGCTTCGTCTTCAGGAAGGTGGAAAGCATGTCGTTGCCAATCTAATTCCACTCCGTCCCAATCGTATAAACAGCAAACTTCTTGAATATGAGCAAGTCGATGTTGCCGAACTTCCGGAATGGCCATATTCCACGAAAGGTTGAACCACTCAGACGTCTGATCTCCCAAAAGCCACTCTGGATGCTCAATTCGCAATCGGGTTAGTTCTGTATGATGTAATTTCCCGAGATCGCTAACCTGAGCACCATCAAAATGGTTATCATTCATGCGAATCGAAGCATAGACATGAAACCCTAGTTGATGACCTTTTTCAATTAAAGCTTTTTGTGGATCCTCGCCACGTTCGAGCATTCGACGAATATTTTCGGTAAAGATATAATTTTGGGCATTCTCATACCGTCTCTCATGAACATCGCCGAGAATTTCCAATACTTGACTAGGCCACCGAGCAGAATGCTCTCCGACACACCAAAATAGCGCACCAACCTGAGTATTTTCTAACGGTGCATAAACCTTGTTTAGGAAATCATCCATTGATTGTGGAACCTTCGAATAACCGTGTGGAGCTCCATCCCAATTGTAGATAATTCTGTACCCAGGCGGTCTCGGCATCTCTGAACTCCTTTGATACTGTGCTTATTGTCACAAACTAATAGTTTTCACCAGAATTTTTTTTCAAATTATCAGGATTTAGTCCTTCCAGTTCTGGGATGATAAATTCACCATTTTTTCGCACTAAACGGTTATCAAAGTAAATCTCACCCCCACCAAACTCAGGTGTTTGAACCATCACCATATCCCAGTGGATGGTGGATCGAACACCATTATCAGCTTCTTCATATGCCTGTCCCGGTGTAAAATGAAAAGAACCGGAAATCTTTTCATCAAACAGAATATCCAACATTGGTTTATGAATGTACGGATTAAGGCCCAAAGAGAATTCACCAATATACCGTGCACCCTCATCCGAATCCAGTATCTGGTGTAATTTTTGAGTATTGTTAGAAGTAGCATCAATAATCTTCCCATTTTCGAAACGCAGACAAATATCAGTAAATGTTGTTCCTTGGTAGATCGTGGGCGTATTGAAATGAATAACACCATTGATAGACTGACGAACTGGTGCGGTAAAACATTCTCCATCTGGGATGTTGCATTCTCCGGCGCACGGTATTACCGGAATATCCTTGATACTGAATTCAAGGTCAGTTTCAGGACTAACAATTCGTACTTTATCTGTAGATTCCATCAAAGACTTGAGGGGCTGAATGGCGATTTCTAATCGATTGTAATCGAAGGTGCAAACATCAAAGTAAAAATCCTCAAAAGCTTCAGTACTCATTTTGGCTTGCTGTGCCATAGCAGGGGAGGGCCAACGCAGTACAACCCACTTGGTTTTTGGAACCCGGATATCAAAATGAACTGGTGTTAGCCAATGTTTCTGATACAGTTGCATGGCCTTAGTCGGAACATCAGATAACTCAGTAATGTTGTGACTACCGCGGATGCCAATATAAGCTTGCACCCGTTCCATACGATAAGCTTCGTAATGACCCATCAATTTCACTCCTTCCTCATCAGCTCGGCAAAGGAGTTCGCGTTGAATTTGGTTCTGTTTCAATTCAACCAATGGAATTCCTCCTGCTTTCCGAACTGCACGAATCAACACAATCACCACCTCAGCTGGAATATCAAAGCCCTCAATGAGAACAAACTCACCCTCTTCGATTTTAGTGGAGTGGCAGGTCAGAATTTCTGCTAATCTATTCAGTCTTGGATCGTGCATCTTAACCTCCGCTAATAATTCCTTACAACTCAATTCCTAGCACACAATAAAATTATGAAAATTTACTGGTACATTAATTTTTCGAGGACGTCAAATCAAAACACAATAATTGATCCTTGCTACGAATATATAGAAATCCATTTGATAGAACTGGGGCAGCCCATAAAGGGTATTCAAGTCCATATTTTTTGGACAACTGTACCGAAGATATCACATCTAATTTTTCGGGATTGATGCGGATCAACATCAAACGGCCAAATTCTCCCAGACTAATTAGACGTTCATTAACATAAAGCAAGGAGGTCCTCTCATTAATTGGATCTGACCACATAACCCGACCAGTTTGCAACTCAACGCATCGCAGACTTGATCCTTGCGTATGCCGGCCACTACAACCATAAAGATAACCTTGATGGTGAATCGCTGTGTTCCAATGCAACATCATCGTTTTTTCCCGACGAGATGATAAATCGTTCCAGATAATTTTATACCCTCTTGGATAAACTTGAAGCACTGAGCTCCCCACACCATATGCTTCACTAATGAAGACAGTGTCTCCTACAACAACAGGGTTTGAGGCATTGACCGACTCAAGTTTCCTATCACGCCAAGGATACTGAAAATCAATTTGGCCTGTTAGAGGATTAAATCCTACTAAACCACCTCTAGTAAACATAAAGCACCATCTTCTGTAATCAATTGTTGTCAGAATCGGACTGGCATAACTGGCAAGCTCATCCGTGATTTGGTAAACTACCTCACCTGACATTTTGTCAAAAGCAACAATACCAGAACCGTTTCCTGCAACTTTACCCTGCGCTTGGTAAACATCTCTTGCCTTAGTAGGAAGTGCTCCGCCAACCTGCACAATGAGTAATTGATCTTCAATAATAGGCGTCGAACCAACCCCAAAGAAATTAGGGACAACATTAAATCGAGAGCTCGCGTCGATTTTCCACCGTAGTGCACCATCCAAAACATCCAGACAGTGTAATATGCCTTTAGGCCCATAGATGTAGACACGATTGTTATCAACAACAGGGCAGGTACGCGGACCATTATTGTAACCATAAATATCCTTGTAATCGGTTGGGTATTCAAATTGCCAGAGGAGTTCTTTCTTCTCACTCTTCATGCAACTTAATCGTGCAAGATTCTGATATCGATCAAATACAAACAATCGTCCGCGGGAAATGGCGGGTGCTCCATAACTTTCACCGATTTTTGTTTGCCAAACGAGAGATGGACCAGAGATACCCCAAGGACCAATGGAGAAATTCTCTGGCGATTTCCCGTCACCAGCTGGTCCTAGAAAACCAGGCCAGTCACTTCCCGTTTTACGTATACGTAAATCCGGTATTTGACTATTCGTTTCAACGTATGTTTTAGAAACAAATAAAACGAATAAAAAGGCAGAGAAAAGTAGCCATTTAGACAAATCAAACATTCAAATATTTTTGGACCCTTTTATCTTTACTGACACGCCATATAATTGAATCGAGATAGTAATGTTGCAAGGCAAAACCACTGATCAGCGACGCTGTCACCTGTTGACCTAGTTTCAGCTTTGTAGGATCAGAGATACCTGCCATCATACCAACTGTATGAAAAACAGCTTTGTCCAACCCTAACCCAGTTACTTTCTTCAACCAATTGATCCATGGTCCCCTGTAACATAGGAAAGTGAAAATGATACCGGTAACGACGTAAGTTGTTAAATTCTTGAATAGGCTTCTAGGTACTCTGTATTTTGGATTTGAGCTATGCTGGTACTTATTTTGGGCATAGGTATAGACGATACAATGATATTGTATATTGTGTCCAACGGTAACAATTGGCGTAATAAAGGCAGCAAAAAGCAAATCGGAAAAAGCCACAAAATGGAGTGGAGCAATTAGCAGCATATACAGCAATTTACTGATATTCAGCCGTTCCCCTATTAGAACAAGTTTTAGTTGATAAGATAAATAAATCACCAAAACAAAAAAATATAATAGCGTTGCAAACGGATAGAGGATACTGCTGATAGATAATGAACCCATAATAGGACTATGCAAACCCAAGTTGGGATAGCCACGGAGTCCAGGATAAAATGACCCGGTCACGAACATGACCAAAGGCATGTACATAGTCAAGTTGAAAAACCAATAGTCTAATCGATGAGTTCCGTAGTCATTTGCTTTCCGTTTGTAGAGGGCGAAGAATCCCCAATGCTGCCTGACAACATGGTAATAAGCCCACAATCTAAAGAAAGTGAAAAAAGCAATAGCACCGATAGCCATAGTTTCTTTTTTGATGTAGAAACCGTGTTTTGCTGTACCATAAGCCAGAAAATATGGAAGTGATATAGCGATTGGTCCAACCAGAAATAAACCAAACGATCCTAATAGTTGGGAGCGTCGATTTTTCCATTCGTCAATATCAAACAAAGTCCGACCAAGTGTCGCCCAAATGTGGGGGGCATCCAGAAGAATTGCCCAACTGGTAACAACCAGCAATTGGAGAGTAAACGGTATTTCAAAGTCACCTACGCGCAGGCTATTGAAAGATCCCTTTCGAGTATCCGAAAAGCGATGTGATGCATACCAGATAATCCCCACATACAACCAGCCGACCAGGGCAGATCCAATATAAAATATCAGATCCCGTTTTTGATCAAGTATCCACGCAAAATCTAAACGACGTTTCATCTTTGTTCGTATTTCATGACAATTGAGGCTATTTTTGTGTAAACATGGGTATATCGAAATTACCTGATAACCGTTGGAAATGTGTTCGAAATTGAATCCAGCAGCGTAACCAAGAGACAGATTATCATCAGAAATACTAGCATGATAAAATGGATTAGGTCTTTTTCCTCGAAGGTACGCATTGGCAATATTAGCCGGTAGCATAACTTTAAAATGGTCGTTATTTAGAAACATCTGATGCCTACCTGCATCAACATGTTATACAGGTCAACTCAAAGACCAAATCTCAGCTGCTGTACCACCCAATATTCTTTTCTTATCGTCATCACTCAAGAAAGGGAGACCGTCTCGAATGAGGCAGAGTTCCTGTTCTAAAGTCGGCCAATTATATCGTGTTCGATGATAAGCAGGAAAGCCTGTTCCCCAGACGGTACGCTCAACTCCAAAGGCCGAAAGCAACCTTTCAATGAACGGATGCACATCACAGTGTGGAAACGATTCTGTTGAACGACCAGCTACATCCGATAGTTTTATATAAACATTGGGATAATTAGCTAAATCAATAATTGGCTGAAAAATCGCTTCATCGTCCTGAATATCGGGATAACCCAAGTGATCGATGACTAACCTTAGATGTGGATATTGTTGAGCAATCACATTAATCTGATCTGCAAACTCAGGCCGTGTATGAAATTGAACAATAGCAGATAAATTGGCGATACTTTCCCACATAGCTTTGTTTGATGGCTTAAGCAAGATCTTTTGATTTGGATAATACATTGGATGAAATCGAAATCCGACCAAACCTCGCTCTTCAATCCAATACCGAGCCTGCGCAGCATTATCCGGATCCTCTGGATTGATTAATCCGTGTCCAACAAACCGATCGGGAAACCGAGCAACTGAATCAGCGATATAACCATTATCCCATGTGGACCAACTGGTTTGTACCAACACACACCAATCCACGCCATGCTCATTCATCTCAGCCAGAAGTTGATCTACCGTTGCTGGCTGATCAGGATAACTATTCCAATTTGGCGAAGTCGGCCCGACTGGATATTTAGGTGGATCTATCTCCCACACATGTACGTGTGTATCAACAATCATATAGCTTATCCCAGTTATTATGAGTACAGACTGTTTTATGATGATCGTTTCGGTGGAGTGGCAGATACACCTTCTAACCCTCCACTAACTCTCAGCACTTCGCCTGTAATCCAAGAAGCCTGAGGACTACAGAGAAACGAAACACCCTGTGCAATATCAGTTGGCTCACCCCATCGTCCTAATGGAATAGTGTTTCTGATGCGCTCAATCATCTGGTCTTCGCTAATATCCAAACTTTCACATCGTTGCGACATCACAGTCCTATTAAATTCGGTATAAACAGGTCCTGGACTCACAGCGTTTACCCGCACACTGTAAGCCGCCAATTCCAGAGCCAGTGTCTTGGTTAAACTAATAACTCCTGCTTTAGCTACATTATATGCAGCAACTAATGCTGCGGGACTTTGCCCATTGATTGACGCAATATTGACAATGCTTCCAGACTCCTGATGTTCCATTATCCTGCCAGCAGCACGACAACAATAAAATGTCCCTGTTAAAGTAACATCCAATACACGTGCCCATTCAGAGTCTTCAAGCTCAACGATAGAATTAACATTTTGGCCAATACCAGCATTGTTAACCAGAATATCCAACCGCTTGTAATTATCGAAAACACGATTAAAAAAGGCTTTTACACCTTTACTATCAGTAACATCAAGATAGATGCCATCTGCATTCAAACCTCTTTCTTGTAACCGACTTGCTTCAATCTTGGCTTTCTCAATTTGTAAATCGGCAACAATCACTGTTGCCCCATTGACGGCAAGTTGTTCGACAATACCTAGCCCCAACCCCTGAGCAGCTCCGGTAACAACTGCTGTTAGTCCATCAAAACAATATGTTGTATTTTCCCTATTGCTCACAAATTCCCCCCCCCAATGCACAAAGGTAGTTTATAGAAAAATTGGTCCTATTAGTGTTCATTTAGCATTTGCAGAAAAACACACGGCCTTGAAAGACGCTGCGCGTTCCTCTAGAGGACTTTCAATCGCTATGCGTTCGATGCTTGACCCTAACTGTACTCCATGGCAGTCTGTACGATCAAGCATGTATTGTGCATCCTCAGGACTAACAAGCGCTGCTCCATGTGCTAACCGAATAGCGTCTGGGCAAATCTGCTTGGCAATTTCATAGTGTGCTTGGCTACGAATTGCCATTTCTTCAAGCGATCGCCCTGCTGTATACCCAGTTGTTCCTCCTTGTGTAATACCCGCGTGGAATATAAAGATATCTGGCGTTGCCGCTTCTAATAACTGCTCAGTGTCTTTTTCGTTGAAAGCATAACCAATAGTCAACATATCTAGATCCCGTGCCATTCTAAGCATATCAATTTCATGCTGGTAGCCTAGACCAGTACTTTCCAATGTCTGGCGAAACTCACCGTCAAACCATGCTACCGTTGGAAAATTATGCACTCCCGAAAACCCAATCCGCTTACAGTCTTCAATCAAAAGTCGCATATCACGCAAAACATCGACGCCATTCAGGCCAACAATAACAGGTACTTTTTTAACTTGAGGTAATACTTCCTGTTGCCCCATCCGATAGACCATTTCATTGGCATCGGCCATTGGTAACATTCCTGCGAGTGACCCATATCCTTGCATCCGAAAGTAACCCGTATTATAAACACCAATGATATCCACACCACCTCGCTCAATGAATTTAGCCGCGATTCCATTTCCAGCCCCTGTCATAACCAATGGTCTAGCTCGGTCAATTTCTGCCCTTAAACGAGAAAGAAATTCTTGGCGGGAATACCGTTTGGCCATCTCATTTGCCTCCTACTATTTCGCTAAACGGACTTGGTATCCTTCAAAGCAACTTGGCCTTTTAACACAAATACTACAACTCATAGCATATTTCTGCTGTTTTTTTCAATCAAGGATATCAATAACTCGGAGGCCTCTGTTGCAAATGCAGCATCTTCAATGTGTGTATCGCGATCTATGACCCGAAATGTACTGGTCAAATTGGCCTTCAACTCAGCCATAAACGCCGCGTCTGCTTCTGGATCGTAAAACCCCATACCTTCAACCGCGTAGCTATCATACCCTCCAATTGGATTCATGAAAACTGCTTCATTTTTGGTATGATTTAGTCGGCGTGCAACTTCTCTCCCAACTTCAGCCATCTCAGTTGCATTCAGCCGAACATCGGTAATCTGAGGGCTGTGAGGAATTAATGTCCGATTTTTATACTTAGCGGGTACTGTTTCCGGTTCGTTGAAAACTAACACCTCAATGGCACCAGGACAAATAACTTGCGGAATTCCTAGCTTGCCTGCGGTTGTCAGCCGCTCGATACCACCAGCTAATAAGGCATTGTGCATCTCGTTCGACACTTCAATGATCGCATAATCGAGCACTGCTCCTATCAGACCTTCTTTCATCATCTGTTCCATGGCACGACCGCCTGAACCAACTGCGTGAAATACGATGGTTTCATAGCCAGCAGCCTCTAAAACCTCAACGGCCTTCATAGCTCCTTTTGTTGTTATCCCAACAGTAGTGATAGCTACCAACGGCCTGTCACCCTGCTTAAGTTCTACGTCTACATTTACCATGCCACATATAGATGCCGCGGCGTTTGCCAGCATTTTCCGCATAACCGGATTGAGACCAAGAATGTCAGTTACCGAGAACATCATAGTAATGTCTTTGATGTCTACCCAATGCGCGACATTTCCGGAAGCCATTGTGGATACCATTACCTTAGGAAAACCATATGGTAAAGCACGCATGACTTTAGTAGCTAGTGTGGTACCCTGCGTGCCCCCCATTGATATGATACCATCAACTTTCCCTTGGGTAACAAGATCAATCACAAGATGGGTTGCTCCATCAGCCATAATGGGAGCAGCAACTTCCCTTGTAGGACTTTCAAGTAATATTTTCAAAGAAGTGCCGCCGGCCTCAGCTACTTGCTGGCGAGTGATGTCGGCCTCAGATGTCGGTGTGCCTACGACCCCTGTATCAATGACAAGAGCTGTATTATTCAACTTTTCGATTTGTCGGCACAAATACTCCGCTTCAGTTCCCTTAGTGTCCAATGTTGCTAATACAGCGATGGTCTTCCCATTCATGATCAGACCTCCCGATGCTAGAGGGAGACAAGATAATCTCCAGATAGTTATAACAAAAATAAACTACATAGTTACCCAAGCTGAATCATTGTTACAAGACTCAACCGCCTTATAAATAAATTTCATACCTCTCAGACCATCATAAACCGTTGGAAAGTCATATTCCTCTGCCTTCATCGGATCGCCATCAATGTGCTGCCGAATAGCATCAGCAACACCAACGTAAATAGTAGCGAAGCCTTCTAGGTAACCTTCTGGGTGCCCCGGTGGAATGCGCGTGCTGTCCGCTGCCGGTTCAGAAAGATAACCTTGCGCACGAGTCAGCGTTTGCCTGGGCTCACCGTAACGATAAAGCTCGAGGTAATTTGGATTTTCATGGGCCCATTTAATCGCACCCTTTTCGGCATAGACCCGAAGCGTCAACCCATTCTCTTCCCCAGTAGCAACTTGACTAATACTTAAAACACCTTTACCACCACCTTTGAGGCGGAGGAGCGCATTGACATCTTCATCAAGTTTCCTGTCAGGTAAAAAGGTACTCTTATCTGCGCAGATTTCCGCAACTGGATCTCCTGTAACATACTCTAATAGGTTGATACAATGTGTGCCAACATCTCCTAAAGTGCCGCCAATACCTGACTGTTTGGGGTCAACTCGCCAAGCGGCTTGCTTCTGACCAAGTTTCTCATGAGGAACCATTAGGAAATCTTGAAGATACTCAACTAACACTTTACGAATTTTCCCCATTTCACCCGAATGGAACAGTTGACGCGCATGCCTAACAAGCGGATGCCCCGTGTAATTGTGAGTAAGCGCGAACACAAGACCTGATTCCTCTACCATTTTAACCATAGCTTCGGCTTCATCAAGGCTATATGCCATGGGTTTATCGCAGACGATATGGAACCCCGTTTCCAAAAAGGCTTTGGCGATAGCGAAATGGGAAACATTGGGTGTTACAATGCTAACAAAGTCAATCCGCTCATCCTCAGGAAGTTTAGCTTCGGTAATAGCCATTTCCTGATATGTATCATAGCAACGATCTGGATCAAGATATAATTGTTGGCCAGTAATACGGGTATTTTCAGGTGTTTGTGAGAAACAGCCAGCAACAAGCTCAATTTGTTGATCAAGCGCGGCAACAATGCGGTGTACTCCACCGATGAAGGCCCCTTGCCCTCCTCCAACCATACCCATACGTAATTTACGTTTCCAAGATTCCATTATTGTCTCTCCTTACTACACAATTTTTGTGATGTTCTTTCCCAATCCAAATGTAAGTGCTACTTAGAATTGATTAACTCAATCCGAGAATCTGGCGGTTTTGTTCTGTATGTGTTTCACCCCCTGCAAAGTCATCAAAAGCCACATCTCCTGTCTCAATGATATGTTTGGCAATAAAAGGTGCTCCTTCGGCTGCACCTTGCTCAGGACTTTTAATACAACATTCCCACTCCAAGACTGCCCAACTGCTATAATCCGCTTCTGCCAACAACGTGAACACGCTGGTGAAATCGACTTGGCCATCTCCAAGAGATCGGAACCTTGCAGCTCGTCCAGACCAAGGTTGATAGCCTCCATAGACACCAACACGACCGGTCGGCCGAAACTCTGCGTCCTTGACATGGAATCCTTTAATACGTTCACCATATAATCTGATGAAATCTAAGTAATCGAGTTGTTGTAACAAGAAATGGCTAGGATCATAATTCAGGCATGCCGCTGGGTGATTATCCGTATAATCAAGGAACATTTCATAGGTAGCCCCATCGTAAACATCTGATCCAGGGTGGAGTTCATAACCTAATACTTTACCTTGCTCATTAGCTAAATCTAGGATGGGACGCCAGCATCTAGAAAGTTCTCTGAAAGCCTCCTCGATGATGCCTTCTGGTCTTTGTGGCCATGGATAAACCATCTGCCAAGCAAAACCACCGGACAACACAGGAATAACTTCTGTACCCATGTTGACCGAAGCATGGATGGTTTTCTTTAATTCCTCTGTTGCCCATTCTGTTCTGGAATTACCCCTCAAACCGGGCGGGTGGAAAGGTTCAAACATAATCTCATAGGCTGGATGGACAGCCAAGACTTGTCCTGCTAAGTAGGCTGCCAACTCGGTTGGCTCAAGCCCCATCTCTTGAAGCTTGCCTTTAAAATCATCACAATAGGTTTTGGATACTGCGGCCTGATCTAGGTTAATGACTCGTTCATCCCAAGCCGGAATTTGAACACCCTTATAACCTAAACCTGCAACCCATTTCCCGATATTTTCCATGCTGTTGTACGGTTCTTCATCACGCATAAACTGGGCGAGGAAGATGGCAGGACCTTTCATTTTTGGCATATTTTTCTCCCTATAGTAATCGCATTAATTGTGTTCCGGTTAAACGAGTTCTCTTAATCAGTTTGAACTCTAAAACGAGCTAACTTGTAGTTCAAGTTTCCTGCTCAGTCGCTTAGTCCAAGTCTGAAAGTAACAAATATAAATCTAAGTTCTCGACTGGCTGATCTCCCTGATGATATCACATAAATTCCCAAAATAGTAAACTGTTAACGACTTAGCCTAATGTGCTCAAAATTGGGAAAAAACTTGCGACCCATGTTACAATTACGGACATATTGAAGATCGAACTCCATTTTGTTTATCTGCATTCTTCAAAGATAAAAGACATCCTAATTTGATTAAAGCAATTACTTTTGATTTTTGGCAAACAATATATATTGATAATCAAGAACTAAATCTAAAACGAGATAAACTCCGAGCATTTAAAACATGGAAATATCTTACTGGAATCGGACATAACAACCTTAAGCTAGGAGATGTTGAGCAATCAGTTCAAACAGCCAATGATTTTGGCCTGTCACTTTGGTATGAAGGGCTTGTTATTTCCATTGATGATTGCATTTCTGAAATGGGAAAAGTTCTTGGCATTACGTTCAATAGTATAGAAAACCATACAATCACTGAAATAATGGGGCTTGCAACATTGGAAACCGCTCCTCCACTTGCACCCTTCATTGAAACCCAATTACCTGAACTTGCCAAGAAATACCGATTGGGAATCGTTTCAGATACTGGATTGACGTCTGCCAAATTTTTACGTTGTTTACTCTTACGAGATAATATTATTTCACACTTTGCAGCACTTGGCTTTTCAGACGAAATGGAATATTCAAAACCTGATCCGATCATATTTCACCTTACACTAAAACATTTAGGAGTTGCCCCTTCTGAATCAGTACATATCGGAGATTTGATACAGACAGATATTTATGGTGCAAAACGCGCTGGGATGAGGACAATCCAATATACTAATGAATCACAAGAACAATATGCCAATGAATTCAAGACAGACAACCAGAACTTGGCAGCAGATGCAGTTATAGACAATTTCCGAAACATAAAATTGGTAATTGATGATTGGTAAATTGAAACTTCGCTGATTTTACCCGGCAAATTGATGATTATCGACATACTCCGATTAAGGTAGTTACAATTCTGCAACCATCTCCATTTCTAAGCGATGTTCTGGCTTTTGTTGCTTGGTTGATAGAAGTCGATAGTTAAAACGAAGAAGTAGATCGGTAAACTTATGTACCTTGTAATCTGCCGTTGCGCGGATCTCGTGGCTAACTCCTTCATAGAAATTGTATCTGGCAAATGGTATTCCTCCTTCACTTTTCCCATTTGCTAAGCGGTAATTGATGTCGAGCCTTCCTCTGTTGATGATTGAATAACTCAGGTGGTTTTCCATAGAAATCGTTCGTGTCCGTGTTTCAGGTTGATCATCAAGTTCTTCGAAATCAATCGTATTTTGGTATATCCCGGTTAAACCCACTCTTATTGATCTATTGATTTCGTAGCGGAGATTTATCTCACTATTACGTTCTGCTTGATTCAGATCTGAGATATCACCAAGACCTCCAATCTCTGAGAACTTTTCATGTTCCTTCCTGCGCTCAAGACGAGTGTTGACAGATAATCGCATTGTAGGGTTGAGGGTACAGCGGAGATCCCAATCACTGCTGTTTCGTTTCCGTTCACGATTATTTATTCGTTTATTCAGAGTCTGATTGGTCGTACGGCCAAGATCAACATTGAGTTTCGGCGATGGTGAAAGACCAACTTGAAGCCTTCGGTTCATGCGACCAAATATAGTTCGAGCAGTTTGTAGACTCTGAAGCAAATACAGGGATACTAAGTCCGCATCTTCCTGCTCTTCAGTAAGGTTAACTCGCGCAAATCCATTAATCGCCTTTAGGAAACGACGACCGAAGTTTAACTGTTGATCACGCGTTGCTTTCCATTGCCGTGGACGTAACCTTATCTGTATTTTTGCGTCAATAGCAGAAACAGGCTTATCACTAACATTCTGAATATATTTGATATAACTCCCTTTCTCATAATCTTCACGATAGTGCAGGTCATCGATTTTGACATAGTGTCCCTCTCCAGGATGAATCTCCCGACCATTGTAGGGATTGATGTTGGTATAAATTTCACGTCGTTCGGTGGCCAGTTTTTTGTCTAGTTCGTAGTTGATCTGCAAATCAATAGCACGATTCAACGGAGACATCCGCATCTCAATATCAGCTAATTGTGTGGTTGAATCGGGCAATCTCCCACGAGTTGTCTTGAATTCGCGACGGGAGATATTGCTTGATAAATTAGCCCACTTTCGGGGTTGAGAGAAGACCCCAATGGTCCATGTCTTGGCCCTTGTATTCGATTTCCAGTCTGTGAAACCGAGTGTTTCACCATCAATTTCCAGCAGTTCATCCTTTTCATGCGATTCTTCCCAACCATATTGGGCATTTACAGTAGCCCATTTGAATTCTGCCAGATTAATGAAAGCCTTAGAAATACGCCGTTTTCGGTTTAAGTTTAAGCTATCACTTGGATCTAGATCTACCGCTTCGAATTGTTCAATTGAACCATTTAGTGTTGACCCGCGAACTCGCTGCGATAGATTCCATTGATTTCTTTCTTTTCGAAATTGCCTTTGACTTCCAATTCCTGAGGTATTGACTTGGGTGTTATTCCGTAAATTTGGAAGTTTCAGCGGATTGAGAGAAAAACCATAGTTGATAAATGCCGTATCCTGTTCAACATGAAAAGATTCATTACTAATAGCTGACGAATCAATACTTTGTGTTCTCCCGATTCCAGAATTTAACTGAATCCATTTTAAGGGTTGAAACTGCACATCGATATCTACCAACCTTTCTTCCCCGATTGGCACAGTGGTAGTATCCATCAAGTACTGATTATCGAATTGTTGATCAGCATATAATTCCTCATACTGGAACTGATCCCGATTTTTGCTTGAGGCACCAACAGGAACAAAACCCAAATCAGTTAATCGTAAATCTAGGTTGACGTCAAGTTTTTCAGTTGAAGCATTGCCCACTAACTCCCAAGACTTTCCCAGAACCTTTCGATCAGTTTGAGAGAAAGTATTTTCATCGGTCGCACTCAGCGCAAATTTCCCACGAATCAACACATAATCGACCGGTGAGACTTGCGCTTCAATTCCCCAGACTGTGTGGCGTTGCGGAGCAATGAGTGACCTTTGATTCTTACCAACGTCCAGAATATTTTGTCGAAGATTTACCATATCCTGTTCAGTCAACATTGCATATGTGTTTTCTGGATCGTTGAGATCCGATTCAACAGCATAAGAAAATCCGAGTTTGGCCTTATTTCCCAGAAAATCGAGCGATCCACTTACGCTTTGAAGGGTTCTTTGATAAATAAGGTCTTCTTGAATATATTCGAAGTCAACACGAATTACGTCGTTGCTGGTAATCAAATGTTTGCTAGTAAACTCAATAATAGGATCCCCATAATCCCGAATAAAGTAGTCGTTATTTTCACCGCGGCGCATGCGCTTACCATTCAGCCAAACGATTTCACTTCCAGCTTTGACAACCACATATTGCCCCTCGACATCAATACGATATTCGCTCCTTCCTTCTTCACCTCTTATGGTTTTACTATCAGATTGACCTTTTGGAATTGCACTGGGAATAAGTCGAAATGTTCCCCAACCAAAGTTCCCTTCCACTGATACTCCTTCAAGCGCCATTGGGAACTGAACGTCTGAGTCATCAAGTGATCCAACAAAATCACCAAATGTTGCATTCACATTTGGGCTGGTGATTTTAATGAGCTTCTGATCGATGTCTCGAATATTTTCTGTTGTCCCTTCGGGTTGAATCGGTAAATCTTGATCGGACAGCATGGCAATGACACTAACATTCTCAGACACTTCACCATTTACGCTAATCCGCAGTTCCTGATTTTGTGTTAGAGAACGACCACTACCAACAGAAATACCAAACGTTTGAGATCCCGCTACCTGCAAAGTTGGTTGTTCATCACCATCTAGTATTGGTTCCTCATTTTTAGCACCTTGGGTTGGATCCAGTGCTTGAACTTTATCTTGTTTGGGAAAAAGATTTCGTTTATAAACTTTCTTAATGGCAAATGGAAACGATTGGTATCGAACATGGACTTTTTGATGAACAAGTCGTTGATTTAAAAAGGTGACCGTTCCCTGATTATAGTTGATTTTGTAATCGATATTACGCACGAGTTGGAAGTCACTAACTGTGATGGCTTCAGATTGGAGGAAGACGGGTGAGAACTGCAAAGAAGCAGGATTTGTCAAATCCAGAATTTCAAACGTTTCGTTCTTCTCAAGAAGAGATATTTTTTCAGGCAAGCTAGAATCATTTTTCTGTGCTATGACAGGTTGGATTAACAAAAAAAAAGTATAGAAAAGCAATTGAAGCTGTTGATGTAACTTGCAATATTAAGCGTTTGTCGCCAGTCGTACACTGTAATTTTACTCATACTCTACAATTTTACCGAACACACAATTTTTGGGTTTGCCCTTCTTAGGTGCGAATTTTAGTTAAGGCTTGGAAATGATCATTTGAAATTATGAAACGCGGAACACTGACAAAACTTTTTTGTTTTGTATTGGTTAATCCAAGTCCCACTAGATTTTCTGCCTAGCGTTATTTTACTTCTCAATTTTTTACAGGTAGAGAATACGATGCAACAAGTCGCGGTTAGGAACACCAATTGGTGGTTGGTATTGATCTGTACCATAATCAGGTGTTGATAACTAAATGTGCCCAACCATTCTGGAATATTCATGTTGATTCCTTGTTATGGTGACCATACCCAGTTATCTTCTAGTGTGTTTTGTACTTTCTGATATGTATTACAATAATTCTGTATCGCCATTCGACAGGTGGACAATTATCATGAAAAATGATTGGGGTCGATTCGGTAAGTGTTCCAAATGTATTTGGTTCCTCTAGATTAACACCAATATAAAAATATTCATTGTCCCAAAAGCATTTACGAGTTTGAAGCCACAGGAACGGCTCTAAATTCTCTTGAATATCCACGAAATTACCGGACTATGAAGCATAAATTCGTGAGGTTTTATTAACTTTCCGATTTAGGGCTACAAACTACCTGGTTTTGTAGTATATATAACCGTTAGGTTGATGATACTTTACTTATAAGTTCTTTATTAATTGTTAGTTAGAAATTGCCTGCTTAGTATATACCGTTTGGAAAACTTTGATATCATTTGCCCCTGAATCACTGACAAATATCTTTCCATTTTTGGAGATAGCAATTCCAGTTGGATCCACTAACTGCTGTTGTCCAAACGCAAACACTAACTGGTTATTGTTTTCTTCAATGTCTTGGTTTTGAAGAACCTTAACATTGTGACTTCTACGATCAGTTATGTAGACATAGCCTGATCGATCCAATGCTACGTGTGAGGGCTCATGTAAATGTCCTGACCAAATGAAAATCAAGTTTCCACTGAAATCGTACTTCTTCAACCGCTGATTTCCAGAGTCCACAACGTAGATATTCCTTTTCTGATCAAGGGCAATATCCGTTGGATTCTGGAGTTGATCACGACCACTACCATAGCTACCTCTTTCGAAGAGTTTTTCTCCACGACTGCTAAACTTTACAAAGCGATGGTTGCCACGATCAACGACCAATATCTCTCCATTTCTGTCAACCACAATACTATATGGTCGGTCAAATGCAACTAATGAGTCAGTAATTGCCTGAAAGGCTCTATCGATAAAACTACAAAACTGAATACGGTCATTACCAGTATCAGCCACGTACAACATTGAACTTCGAACAAAACTGATAGCTAGCCCCATAGGATTATCAAACTCACCGGACTGCCAACCACGATGTCCAATCTCTGCGATAAAATTCCCACTAAAATCGATAACCTGAATGCGATGGTTTCCTGAGTCGGCCACGTACAAGAGCTCTCCAATGTCCAAAGTCAATCCGTGAGGATTCAGGAAATTTCCTGCGCCCTGACCTCTTTGGCCAAGTGTATTAACATGGTTAATGCTCAGGATAGCTCTTAAATTGGGAGACGAAACCGAGGAAATAATCTTGGGAGAAACAATCTTAGCAGGGGAAACGGGAGCACAAGAAGAAAGACAAACAAATAAACATAAAAAACCCATTTGTCGGTTGATGTACCAAAGCATCTTCGATGTTTTCTTATCCTTTTTCAACACGGAACTTGAAAACGAATGTTGTTTCGGTTTGATCGTACTCACTGTAAATTTTAGGAACAATTACGCGCAAACTTGATGACTTGATACTACGTACAGGGAAATATAGGAAGAACTTCGACTGATTCTTAGGCATAATATTTGTCCTTTCAATATCTGTGGTAGGTAATGGTGCTGGGTCTCCTTGGATGCGGAGAGTTTTGTTCCAGCGAAAGACTTCCGAAGGAAACTCAGGTGGTAATTTTGGCTTAAAATTCCTGCCTAATCGAGCTGTATACATTGATTTATCAAGTGGTTTTGTCTCTTTACCTGTACCATCTAGTAGCCAACAATCTTTTTGCCTGAGAGAAATGAAATGGTCAGTACCATTGTAAATTAAGACGGCAAATGCGTCTACCGCCTTTACATCACTTAATGGTAGAGACATCGCAGTGATGCCATTCTTAATATAAGCAATTGTATTGGTCTGAGGTAAAATCGTAGCTTCTGGGTCAAAAACTGGTATAATTTTAACAGATTCAAACATAGAACAACTTGAACCAGCCAATAGCACCAGTACACTGAAAAAGAAAACAACCTTCTGAACAAAGCTTTTCATAATCGTAAATTCCTGAAATGTGTTAGTCTTGAAAAACAAGCATCGCTGATCCGACGAGTCCTGCTTGATTACCGAGTTGCGCTTTCACAACCTGCATTGAATCAGCGTTTGTGTCCATCGCACGCTTCTTGAGTTCTGAACGAATTGGTTCAAAGAGGAGTTTCTCTCCCGCATCAGCAATCCCTCCTCCGATGATTGCCATCTCTGGATTGAGAATGTGTGCTAATGATGTTAAAGCGACTCCGATGTATTTTCCCGTTTCCACAAAAATGTCAACGGCGACTCCATCGCCCTTTTTTGCTGCATCTGATATCATCTTGGGTGTTAAATCATTCAAATTGCCTTCCAAAGATGAGTACCTGCCTTCAACAACAATTTTCCGACGCGTACGTTCTATGATATAATGACGACCTACATAAGCCTCCAAACAACCATAGTTTCCACAACCACAGAGTCTGCCGTTACTTTGAATGATGGTGTGACCTAATTCAGCACCCGCATTACGACTACCATGAAAGATGCTCCCGTCAATAACAATTCCACCTCCAACACCAGTGCCCAGCGTCAGACAAACCAAGTTTTTGGCTCTCACCCCAGCACCATGACAAAGCTCACCAAAAGCCATCGCATTACCATCATTCTCCAACACAATTGGCAGTGCTGATATCTTACAGTTAATTGAATTATGAGCCAAATCTTCTTTAACTAATCCAGCAAGTGGGATATCATACCAACCGGCAAAATTCGGAGAAAAGTGAACAACACCCTCCACAGGCTCTATAAGGCCCGCAGCACCAATACCGATTCCAACAATATCTTGCAAATCAACACCAAAATTGTTGCCTTGATCAATAAGCTGGCATATTGCGTGACTGATTCTAGACGCGATTGCTTTTTCCCCAGAGTCTGCATTTGTCGGAGTTATTATATCGTGGATGATCTCGCCTGACTCGGAAACAAGGCCGGCTTTTATATTTGTTCCGCCAAGATCAATACCAACACTAAATCTCATTGATAGTCCTTATGATAGGTTAAATTACTGAGTAGTTATTTATTTTCAGATGACCAAGATAATAATTGACCAATTAAGACAGGAATCTCATGACGCAGCACATAACGATCTACAAACGCGTCTAATGGAGCGGTTAGTCGATTGTCCTCAGCCTCCCATTCAACTAACGTTAAGTCTCCAAGAGGGAAGATGGTTGATAATGAATCCGTCATATTTCCGTCAGTTAGTACACTTATTTGCAATAAGTTCATCTGTTTGTGAAAATCCATCTCAATGGCAATTTGCGCTATGTATGGTAGTGAAATCTTGGATTTTGAGTGATTCATCCCGGAAGAAATAACGATCAAAGGCATTCGTACAGCGATGGCATGCTGAATCGTTATTAAGAAAGAATCGAGTTGTTCAATTTGAAGTTCGCCTATGCGACTAATTGCAATAAGCACAACCTGACTGCCAGAGATGGTTCCTTCTCCACTGCAAATTAATATATCATTTTCCAATGGCAAAGTAATCTTTTCAAACTTGTTCTGAAAAATTTGTTTTAGTCGAGACAACGCTGGCATGTCATAATAATGACCACAATGCTGACACAAATAACTATTCCGTGCAAGTGTCTTCATAAACTCAAATTCGCTGCAACATTCACACTTTTCCCACAAAGAGTCTGATGCATTTTGGATGTTTTTCGTTTTAACCATTAACATTATCCTCTAATTTTCAAAACGATTAAGTTTCTTCCCAATTCATTACCTCTTCGCGAGCATGAATTTCTGCCCTTTTCCACAGAGCTTGGAGCACATGTGAAGAAATTGCCAACTCCGGACGAAGCAAACCACCGCTTGGTTCCCAACAAACCACATAATTTAAAGTTAAAGTGAACTGTGGAAACTTTCCCTTTAACTGTCCATGTCCCAAGACTTTATGCGAAATTTTCCCTTTTAGATGATTCCAATTTCCATCGGGACTCATGTTTAAGAAACCCGTTATGTACAAAAGCGCTTGATAGGATTCGGACTCAAGCAAACGCCACAACTCAAAAGATCTATGAATTAGTAGTTCGAAGTGCCCCCAACGTAAACTGAGATTTTGGTTTGACGCGAAAAACCATGTGAACTACCTTTTGCATTAGGTATATCAAATTTCTCAATTCCTAATACCCTTACTCCACGTTTAGGCAAATGGTAGCAGACTGCTGAACCTACTGCACCAATACCGACAACTATTACTTCATATTTTTTCATCGGAATTCGTTATTTCTCATGAAGTTATCTTTTTCGTCATCGTGACTACTGTTCCGTTTTGGCTAAAATCGACACTGTCCATACAGGCCTCCATTAGAAATAATCCTCGACCACTTGAGTTAAGCAGATTCTCTGGGTTTAATGGATCTTCAGTTGTTTGAGCATCAAAACCTTCACCCTCATCTCGAACAATAACAACTAACTCTTCAGGATACATCATAAAATCAAAATAAGCACGCTTCCGGGGTTCTTCTCGATTACCATGTTTGATTGCGTTTGTGCCCGCTTCTATGACGGCCAGATTGACTTGATCAGTCGCATCTCCGTCAAATTCCATTTGTTGAAGAATTTCGGTAATTACAGCATCCAAAAGGTGAACGAAATCCATTGAACTCGGTATTTCAAGTTTAATTATCTGGCTGTTTTTCACTGCCATGTTTTCCTCTATCAATCTCGAGATGTACTAGCTTTAATAGCAACAATTGTAATGTCATCTTTCTGCTGATTGGTCCCACAAAAACCAAACAAATCCTCTCGGATCTTTTTGCAGAGTTCGTCTGCAGGCAAATTGCTATTCTTCTTAAAAACTTGTTCGAGTCGCTCTTCACCGTAGAATTCTCCTTCTGCTTCAAATTCAGCTTCTGTAAGACCATCGGTATAGAAGAGAATTTTATTTCCCGATTCGAGCTCAATCGTTTCCGTTTCAAACTCGGCAAACCCAAAACAGCCAAGTATCATTCCGCCCGTCTGCAACTCTTCTATCTTTTCCCCTCTCAACAGCATAGGATAACAGTGTCCTGCATTAGAGTAAGTAAATGTCATAGATTTCGGATCTAAAATTCCATACACAATTGTGGCAAAAAAGTCTGGGGTCGTATCGATAACCAGCAGATCATTGACACGTTTTAAAACAGAGCTAGGAGATATATCCTCTCGACAAACAAGGCGTAGTGATGTACGAATCATTACCATCAATAGTGCTGCTGGAATTCCCTTCCCTCGCACATCTGCAATTACAATCCCAAGCCGATTATCTTCAAGGGGAATAAAATCGTAAAAATCTCCAGAAATCGACATAGAACTTTCTAACAGTCCAGAGATATCAAATCCCGCCAATTTAGGCTCCAATTGAGGCAGCAAATGCTGCTGAATTGCCGAAGCAGTTCGAAGATGTTCTGCGAACTGTTCCACACCATCTTCAGTAAACCAATCGCCCAAGGCACCAATCAGCGGATTTATATATTTTGTCTTTCGGGTATGTGCAAGAATCGATTCAATTCTCAACCTAAGCTCTTCAAGCTCAAATGGTTTAACAATATAATCATCCGCCCCCGCACTAAGCCCTTCAATTCGCTCATGTGCTTGAGCACGTGCAGTAAGCATAACGACTGGAATATCCCTCATCTCGGGGGCTTGTTTAAGATTTTCGATAACTTCAAATCCATCCATCTCAGGCATCATCAGATCAAGCAGGATGAGATCTGGCATATGGATCCTTGCTTTTTCCAATGCCTCAATTCCGTTCGAGGCGGTAATAACTTCAAATCCATCCGAAATTAGTGTCATTTCAATTAATTGGAGAATATCGACCTCATCATCTACGGCTAAAATTTTCTCTGCCATCACACTGTTTCTCCATCACCGATTTCCACAAGTGGTAAGACAAATTGGAAATTACTGCCACGTCCCCCTTCGCCATCGTCAACCCAAATCCGACCGCCATGCACTTCAACAATACTTTTTGCTATGGATAACCCAAGTCCTGTCCCTCCCTGCTGTCGAGTATGAATATCATCATGTTGATAAAATTTTTCGAAAACTTTTTGGCGATTCTCAACTGGTACTCCAAAACCGTTGTCAATAACCTCAACATGAATAATTTTACCATCACTTTTTAATTTCAAAACAACACGCCCTTTTTCAGGTGTAAATTTAATAGCGTTTCCCATAAGGTTAATCAATACCTGTCCAATTCTCTCTCCATCCCCGCAAGTTAATGGTAATGAATCGGGAGCAATCAAGCTAAATTGAAGCGATTTTTCATCCGCTTGCGGTTTAATTTCATCAAACCGTTGCGTGGCAATTTCCAAAATGGAGGTTGGTTCTCTCTTCATCTCTATACGACCAGCCTCAATACGTGAAATATCAAGTAAATCATTAATGAGTGCTGCAAGTCGTTTTGACTGCCGATGCACGCGCAGAAGACTATCACGCTGCCTCTCATTTATTGTCCCGGTTTTCCCATCCAGAATAAATGAGACAAAACCGATAATTGAAGTTAGAGGTGTTCTCAACTCGTGAGAAACTAAGGAAATAAAGTCGGATTTCATTTGATCTATTTCTTTGTCGCGCGTAATATTTTGAAATAAGTAAACAGTACCCAGAACATCACCAACTTCGTCAAGGAAAGCGGTGGCAATTACTCGCAGTATAGTCTGACCATCCTTCTTATGATTTAAAGTCACTTCAGAAGTCGCAACCTGATTTTCAGCAATCAGGTCTTTATTTTCCTTAAAGATTTTCTTTAGTTGATCATCCTCAACAACTTTAGTTAACACTTCTTCTGAATTCGGCACCTCAATTTCTAAAATGTATTCCGCTGCCGGATTGATGTGCAGTATGTGATCTTTACTATCCACTAATATCAATCCTTCAGCAAGGCCATCGACAACAGCAGTCATCTTTTTCTCTTCCGCCATTAGTTTTTCAACAGCACTCTTAAGATTTTGCCTCATGGCGTTAAATTCTGCTGCGAGGATTCCTACCTCATCATTGGTTGTAATTGGTATCTCTTGGTCGAACTCGCCATGACCTATGGCACGAGCGGCAATCGCAACCTGCATGATCGGGGTGACAATCCTCTGAGAAAAAATTAAAGCTATCGGGATAATCAAAATACATATTACCATAGTAAATATCAGTATTTGTCTGGTTAGTATTGTAATTCCACTAAAGGCAATAGAAGCCGGCAAAGAAACTAAGACTGTCCATTTTTCAAAATTCTGATCTCCCTGGGCATCTCGCAATAGATGATTGCTTTCCCACATTCGTGTACGAGCCCAACCGTAAACTTTTTTTTCTCCTTTCATTGTTTCATGGGTCTCTAGATCGCTAATTTGTTCAGCTTCTTCCTCCATTTCATAACCATAATATTCCTCACTTCCTTTAGCCGCATTAATAGCTTTCATAGCAGCATGACTCATTTCAATGTCATCTCCAAAACCATAGTTATTCTCGGAAGAAGCAGAGATAACCTTGCCAGTTTTATCAATAATCGCTACTTGAATATCACTTTCAACCCCATCTTCAGGACCAATTTTCTCAACAAGATCCGATAATTCCGGCAAGGTTATTTCCACATGCAATATACCGACAACCTGACTTTCTGAGTCTCGGATGGGCAAGGTGGTAGGAAGGAAATGATGTTGCGTTTCTTGATCATACTGTACATCTCCAACTTGATCATATCCATAACCATTATTATAAGCCGTAGCCCACCAATCACTGTGGATTTCTTGCAGGTACAAACTTGAATTAGATGCCTGAATTACTTGCCGATGCAGATTTGTGATAATAACTTTGCTGTAGGATCCAGCATAACCTTCAAGTTGTCTAATATCATCTTTCAATTCGTTATTGATTTGGAGCAAAACAACCGTTAATGGCAGTTCTGAAGAATTGTTACCATTTGCCTGTGAAACGGCGGGAGCAATAGACTCTATATAGGACACGATCTTACTTAAGCGATCCAAAATGGATCTATCTGCTCGGACAAGTTTTTCCTTTGCAATCTGTCCAAGGTTTTCACCAATTGTATTTTCAAGAGCACTAACACCATAATAATATGCAAGAAGGGAAACAATAATTAGTGGTACAAGTGAGATGAGAAGAAAGAGGAACACAAACTGCCCGCGTAGCCCCGTTTTCGCCCGAAAACGCTGAGGTATCATGATTAGTTGAACGCTTTTACCGCTGAATCCTCGTCATCGTAAACTTCTAAGACCGAGTGAAGTCGCGTCACCTTCAACACGTTCATCACCGACTTTTGGGGATTCAGCAAAACCATTTTGCCATCAGTCTGTCGCAATTTTTGGAGAGCTGCAACAATCGCACTTAACGCAGAACTGTCAAGAAGCGGAACTTCTGTTAAATCCAAAATCAATTGTGCGCCGGCTTCCTCAACCTGTAAATCTATTTCATTTTTTAAGGAAACAGCGGTATTCCCAATTATTTTACCTTTGACTCTAAGAATCGGAATATTGTTGATGCTCATAGCTGTTTCAAACATTGACTAACTCCTCAATTTTGTTTAATCATCACATACATTCGATTTAGCGACGGGGTGTCATTGTTGATGATGGATTGGATTTTGGCATTCACTGATTTTAGTTTTTTTGCTGCTGAGCAGATTTCATCTTGTACATTCCCAGATTTAAACGCAACCCAATTCCCACTAGGTTTTAATAACGGCAAACAATAATCAATGGAATCTTCAATAGAAGCGATATATCGTGTTAACACTAAATCATAATTTTTTCGGTGTTGGCCTAGCTTTACGATTTCTTCTGCACGGAGATTGATTATTTTTGTGTTCTCCAATTCTAACCGTGTTTTCAAAAACTTTAAAAAACTTGCTTTTTTTGAAACAGATTCAACCAAAGTTAAATCAAGGTTAGGTCTCAGAATCTTAATGGGTATTCCAGGAAATCCAGCACCAGAACCAATATCAACAACTAAACCATTCTCCTGTACAACAAAATAATTGAGAACAGCTACTGAGTCGAGGAAATGCTTCATGATTATTTCGTGATCATCTCGAATCGACGTCAAGTTAATTTTGCTGTTCCAGAGTTTTAAATTTTCCCAATAGATTGTAAATAAACTTACCTGAGAATTCGTTAGCGGAAAACCATGTTGCGTAAAAACTTGATTAATCAATGATTGAAATTTCTCAGTGTCCATTTAAAATTGACATTTACCGATTGGACCCTATTCTGGACTTGAGTGCAATCATCAGAGTTGAAATATCCGCCGGTGTAACACCTGGAATTCGCGAAGCATGTCCAATTGATATCGGTTGAATTTTGCAAAATTTCAGTTGAGCTTCAGTTTTCAGGCCATTAATTGCGTTGAAATCCAAATCTTTTGGAATCGGCATGTTCTCCAACTTTTTAAACTTCTCAATCTGTAGATCCTGCCGTTTGATGTAACCTTCATACTTAATTTGAATTTCAACTTGTTCTTCAACCAACTTGGACAGGGGTTGATCCGGTGGCATAAACTGTCGAATCTGACCATACCGAATTTCTGGGCGTTTGATTAAATCGGATAATGTCGTTAGAACCTTAATTCCAGGTAATCCAACTATCTTTAATCGCTTAAGTGTATTGGCTTCCGGTATCACCTTGGTTTCAGCTAAACGATCCAGTTCTTGTGAAACCACCTGACGCTTCAGCAAGAAACGATTGTATACCGAGTCTTTGACAAGCCCCAGTTGATGTCCAATTTCCGTTAACCGAAGATCCGCATTATCCTCACGAAGCTGCAAACGATACTCTGCACGCGAGGTAAACATACGATATGGCTCACGGATATCTTTCGTCACAAGATCATCAATCAACACACCAATGTAAGCCTTAGAACGCTTAAGCACAAAAGGATCTTTGCCATGGATTTTTGATGCTGCATTGATGCCAGCCGCTAACCCTTGTGCAGCAGCTTCTTCGTAACCAGTTGTTCCATTTAATTGACCTGCAAAGTAAAGGTGGGCTACTCGCTTCGTTTCAAGTGTGGGATGAAGTTGGGTGGCTGGTGCGAAATCATACTCCACCGCATACCCAAATCGCATAATCTCCGCATCTTCTAAACCTTTGATACTCCTTACCATATCAGTTTGAACATCTTCCGGTAAACTTGATGAAATACCATTCAAGTAGATTTCGTTTGTATCACGGCCCTCAGGTTCCACAAAAATATTGTGCTGATCTTTATCCGGAAATCGGGTTACCTTGTCTTCAATGGAAGGACAGTAACGCGGACCAATGCCAGATATACGGCCACTATACATGGCGGATCTATCTAAATTCTGACGAATAATCTGATGCGTTACCGGATTAGTGGAGGTCACAAAACACGGTATTTGACTTTGTTCAATTCGGTCATTAGAAAATGAGAATGGACGGGGGCTTTCGTCACCCGGCTGAATCTGCATAGCCTCAAAATTAACAGATTGTGCATTTACCCGCGGTGGCGTGCCTGTTTTTAATCGGCCTATTTCAAAACCAAGAGCTGAAAAGCTCTCAGACAGCTTTTCAGCCGATGATTCACCAGCACGACCAGCACTATACGAAACATCACCAACATGTATGGTTCCTTTCAAGAACGTCCCGGTTGTTAATATTACCACCTCCGCAAGATACGCAGTTTTAGTATGTGACAAGACACCAATACATTTCCCATTTTCAGTTAACAATTCTTCAACCAGAACTTCCTTTATATCTAGATTCTCCTGTTTCTCAAGAATCTCCTTCATATAATTTTGATAATTTTTTTTGTCTGCTTGCGCTCGGCTAGATCTCACAGCAGGCCCTTTGCTGGTATTAAGTTGGCGAAACTGAATCCCAGTTTGATCGATGGCCTTGGCCATTTCACCACCGAGTGCATCAATTTCCTTCACCAGATGGCCTTTACCCTGACCACCAATAGCAGGATTACAAGACATTTTACCGATAGTGTCCAAGTTAATTGTTGCAATGGCTGTTTGACATCCCATCCGCGCTGTGGCAAGGGCCGCCTCGCATCCTGCGTGTCCAGCACCAACTACTAAAACATCGTATTTCTTATGGTAGTTTCTCACTGTAACCTACGAGCCCATTTTTCTGCGACCTTCTATAGCTTGACTTATAGTTTGGTCATCAATGTATTCGAGATCTCCTCCAACTGGAATACCATAAGCAATACGGGTTATCTCAATATCAAAATCATCTAATTGGTTTGCCAAATACAACGCTGTAGCCTGCCCCTCTGTGGTATAGTTGGTGGCGATAATAACCTCCCCGATATTGTTCTCAACTACCCGTTCAAGCAAAGACCCAATTCGGAGATCACGCGGTCCTACCCCATCAAGCGGCGACAAAACACCCATTAGTACATGATAAACCCCTTTGTAACGACGTGTTCGTTCGATAGCAAGTAAATCATCAGGTTCTTCGATCACGCAAACGACCTGATGACTTCGATTGGGATTAGTACATATCATACACGGATCCCGATCCGTAATACTTCCACAAATTGTACAGTAGTTGAGTTTCGTTTTTACCTCCGAAATTGATTTTGAAATTTTTGCAACTTCTTCCTCTGACATTTTCAGAATTGAAAAAGCGAGACGCTGAGCAGTTTTAGGACCAATCGTTGGCAATTTTTGTAATTGTTTAACTAAATCCTCCAGAGGCTTAGGATATATCATCTACATCATTCCAGGAATCTTTATGCCTCCAGTAAGCTTACTCATTTCATCACCCATTAGTTCCTGAGCTTTATTGCGCGCTTCGTTCACCGCAGCCACAATTAAATCTTCAAGCATTTCAACATCGTTCGGGTCAACGACATCAGGAGAAATAGTAATCGATACTAATTCTTGTTGTCCGTTTGCAACTGCGGTTACCATCCCCCCTCCAACCGTTGTTTCAACGGTTCTATTGGCAAGGTCTTCCTGAATTTCAAGCATCCGTTTTTGCATCTGCTGAGCTTGCTTCATTAAATTATTCATGTCCATTATTCATGGTCCTCTTACTTTTACTTTGGTTCGATCTTTATGATCTTAGCATCAAACATCCGAAGAATTGAAGATAATTCTGGATCACTACTTGCTTCATGTATCAACATCATGGGTGTTTTGTCGTTTTGCTTTCGTGGTGGATTCTGCTTTGCTGTGTGGCTACTTTGAGGTGGATCTGTATATTCCTCAAGTTGGGATTCGCGCTGTTTGGAATCGATGCGAACTAGCTGAATTTGCGGACGAATTCCAAATAATGACTTGAGGATATCTGATATCTCCAATTTATCATTGTCATTTACCATTTTAATGGTTGCTGGGCGTTCACAAGCAATCTTAAAAATATTTGGTTTTTCTTCTGAGACATCAGTTACCAAAATCTTTGTTTCGCGCAAATGCGCGTAGAGCGACCGTTTTTTCCGTTTTAGAATTTCCAATGCCTCCTGCCAACCCTTTTCCTGATCGGCTTGGTTGTTAATTGAAAAACGCGGCTCTTCCTGAACCACATCTGATTTTACTCGAATGGCGACAACTTCTTCCAATTTACCACTAACTTCATCTGACGAACCAGTTGTCAATTTATTTTCAAGTGGATCTGTCCCGGTCATATTTTGATCAACAGCCTGAGGAGAAACTTCAGCTATTTTTTTTCTGGCAGCGTCAGACTGAATACCTCCCTGATTTTCGAGCTTATCGATTTTATCTTCAATTTCCTTAAGGTATTTCAACAACCGATCTAACTGAATGCCATTTCGAACTTGACACGCATCAATTAGAGCTGACTCAATATGAATCCGAGCGAATCCATGTTGCTTTATGGTACTGTTGGTATGAATCCAAATCCTAATAATACGGGAAAGCCGGTCAGCTGAAACCTGCTTGACTTTTTCTTGCATTAATTCAATTTCAGATTGTGACCTCATTACAAGATTCCCAAGATTCGAGTCAATGCAAAGACGTCGTAGATCTCCAAAGTACCGAATTGATTGGTTCACACACTGGGTCAAGTCAGCTCCTTGCTGTGCCAAATTGGACAACGAATGGAGAGCGAGAGCAAGATCTCCATTCAAAATCGCGTCGTTAAGTTCAACAATTAAGTGAACAGAACCAAGATTAAGAATTTGAGTGATTTGCTCTAGGTCCAGTTCTTTGCCAGCAGACGAGATCAGTCGCTCCAAAATATTTTGTGCGTCTCGTAAGCATCCTTCAGATTGCTGGGATATCAATGAGAGTCCTTCGTCATCTATACGGATTTCCTCAGCTTGGCAAATCTGGCGTAGCCGATCTGTTATTTGCAGTTGCTCCATATACCGAAAGTCGAAATCTTGGCAACGGGACGTTATTGTTTGCGGGATTTTATGGCGTTCGGTAGTGGCTAGAATGAATATAACATGAGGTGGAGGTTCCTCAAGTGTCTTTAACAACGCATTGAATGCCTCAGGAGTAAGCATATGCGCTTCATCAATAATGTAAATCTTGTACATGCAGGAAGCAGGAGTTAGCCTAGCACTCTCACGTAATTCGCGGATTGGGTCGATACCTCGATTGGACGCAGCATCCATCTCAATGACATCAACAGATCTACCACTGGATATTTCATTACATGATTGACAATTGTTGCAGGGCTCAGCCAGGGATGTGTGGTCTTCAGGGTCCTGTTGACAATTGGCTGCTTTGGCCAAAATGCGCGCGACTGTCGTCTTTCCGGTCCCTCTAGGCCCCCAGAAAAGATATGCATGCCCAATCCGACCGGACGACACTTGGTTCCTCAACGTTACCGTAATATGTGTTTGAGAAACAACGTCATTAAATGATTGAGGTCGCCACTTCTGTGCCAACACCTCATAAGACATAAACACATCCCTCACTTTATCTTGAGAATCTATAAATTCGGAAGGAAAACTAGGAAAGATTTAAGTGAAACAAAAAATTCTGGTTATGCACCCGTAGCTCGACGAGGTCCCCCAAGCGTTACTCAAGCAGTTTGCTCCAATCAGGCTACCCTGCGTCACACTCTCAGATTATCTACCGCTGCTTCCTTCCGGATCTGACGGGGTTTAATAACTTCAAGTTGCTCAGGACCCAATCTTCATCACCACTTACTTGAGTCAGTCCTCAACAGAACCAAGCCTCACAACAGGAATTCAGCCCTGCTATAGCGGATTGCAGGTACAAGGCACCGCTACTTCCCCACCTAGCATAACCAAGCCCAAATGTTATAGAAATGGCGGAGAGAGTGGGATTCGAACCCACGGTACGTTTTCACGCACACATGATTTCCAGTCATGCCGATTCAACCACTCTCGCATCTCTCCAATCATGGAGCAGACGGGACTTGAACCCGTGGCCTCATCCGTGCGAGGGATGCGCTCTCCCATCTGAGCTACTGCCCCAAAGTTAGAAGTGTAAATCTATCCTAGAACTAAATCGAAAACTACGTACAACATTCGAATGGCGGAGAGGGTGGGATTCGAACCCACGGTACGTTTTCACGCACAACAGTTTTCGAGACTGCCCGATTCAACCACTCTCGCACCTCTCCGAGATCTGTTGCCTACGCTTACCGAAAAACGACTTCAACAACCTGCTACTTTCTTCAGCCAAAACACCTGACCTAACCTCCACCTGATGATTCAGCCGGTGATCTCTCAAAAGCCCAAAGAGTGAATCAACTGCACCTGCTTTTGGATCAGCAGCACCATAGACAACCCTCGGAATCCGACTTGCCAAAATTGCACCAGCACACATTGGGCATGGTTCCAAGGTAACATAAAGTGTTGTATCAGTTAAACGCCAATCACCGGTAACTATTGAGGCTCGTTGAATCACCAGTATCTCTGCATGTGCTGTTGGATTTTTGGATTGCTGCCGTGTATTATAAGCACGTGCAGTGGCTACACCATCCTTAACAGCGACTGCTCCGACCGGAACTTCCCCCACCTGAGCAGCACGACGTGCTAAGCTTAAAGCTTCCTGCATCCAAAACCAATCGCATTTCACAATACAAAATAAGCGCCGGAGAGGATTCGAACCCCCGGCCTTCTGATCCGTAGTCAGATGCTCTAATCCGCTGAGCTACCGGCGCATTATAAAAAATGGCGGAGAGGATGGGATTCGAACCCATGATGACAATTAAGCCATAACTGCTTAGCAGGCAGCCCGATTCAACCACTCTCGCACCTCTCCGACAACATGCCTTTTCAATGGCGGTAGGGGTGGGATTCGAACCCACGGTGACTCTCGCCACAACGGTTTTCAAGACCGCCACAATCGTCCACTCTGTCACCCTACCCGGCGAGTTCGCCTATTTTAACAAGAAATACTGATTTTTGTCAATATCAAAATCCTCGAAATGGAACACTAACTCGCAATCGCGAAGATGAAGTAATTTCAGTGTACAAACGCTTTATCATATGCTACGGGGACAAGAAAATTCCAAAATATTGAAGATGATCTCAATCGGAACTTTTCCATCAATGAAAAAAGTTCCACAGCTATCATTTAGGAAGATTATAACTTAGAAGGAGTTGCCCCTTCCAAGTAGTCGTAAGAAAGTACCAAGAAGACGTTCTGACCACTATGATATCATTAATCAACCAAAACCCCGAGTAAGTCAAACAATACTGTGAAACATTTTTAATCAAGTACTAGCAATGACAATCGAATCCATACATACATCTCACTTTAGAAAAGTGGAGACAAGGCATCATCTCCTTTAGCATACTGCGAAGAGTTCTTAAATTACTACCTTGTTGGTCGTCGTAAGTATATGAAAAAATAATTGTGTTCATAAAGCACCATTGGATTTGTGAACAGGGAACTATTTTCACCACACATAGGAATACGCAGAAAATCTTGAAGAGGAAGCAGAGTATTAGTCACGCTGGCAGGCTGTCCGAAAAGCGGTCCACATCAACATTAGAGTCTTAATTCGACCAAGAAGACAATCTAAGCTATATAGAGTATTGAATCTGGTTAAATTAGGAGATCACAGAAAAGGAATTTAGATCTTTACCTAAATAATGTTAGTTCCTGCATCTGCATTACCAACATCAACATGGCAGAGAATCCAACCATCAAAACAAGATTATAGAAGACATTTTTCAATTTTACAACTGAGTTCTCAGCTAGATCCTGAAAGAAACTAGAGAATAACTATTAGATTGTGCGTATTCTTCACTTGAATCTGAATGGTTAGTTTGATATGTTACTGATCGATCACATCACGATGAGAGCAATGTCAGAAGGATAATAAAGATGAATATCATAACATGAGTTTTAAGGTCAGATTAGCTAGATAGGGATTAAGTTATTTAGTTGCCAGATTGGTGTCATTTTTCATCTGCTTTATAAACATTAAAAATTACGGTTCAATCTTGACAAGAACTATAACTAGAGGCCCAGAATATTGCTGATTAAGTTGGGTATGGTGAACTGTAATTTGTTCTGTTCCGAACCAAATAAAATCGTAGACCTCATTGAATGAACCCCGTTAATAGGATCAAAGGAAATACCAATTAGTTTGAGAATCCATCTAATACACCCTTAATAGAATATGATAATAGGACTATGTTAGGCAAAAAATATGATTCAAGTATAGCTAATCAGAAATATGATGTCTTAATTATAGGTTCTGGCGTTAGTGGGCTTTGTACTGCTGCGTTATTATCAAAAATTGGCAAAAAGGTTTTGCTGATAGAAAAACATCACATAATTGGTGGCTATACCCATATGTTCAAAAGGAAGGGGTATGAATGGGATGTTGGCATTCATTACATAGGGGAAGTCCACCGAGATAATTCTACTGGTAGAAGGATATTTGATCTTATCACTGATGGTAAACTGAAGTGGGCAGGAATGGGAAACCCATATGACAGAATCGTTTTTCCAGATCAATCGTACGATTTCTGTGCGCCAAAGGAAGTATTTGTCGATTGTATGATCAAGGAATTTCCCAAAGATGAAAGTGCTATTCAACAGTACATGAATCTATTAGATCAAGTCAGTCAAGCGAAGCGTAAATTTTTCGTTAATAAAGCGTTACCCCCACTTTATCGTAAGATTACCTATCCTGTGGTCACTAAACAGTTCCTTAAATTTTCCAGTCGTACCACTCGTGATGTTATCTCGGAACTTTCTGGAAATGAAAGGTTACTTGGAGTCTTAACTGGTCAATGGGGAGATCTCGGTTTACCTCCAGGCTCAAGCAGTTTTGTAATGCAGGCGATGGTTACCCACCATTACTTGGATGGTGGTAATTACCCAGTTGGAGGGGCAAAAAGTATCGCTGCTGCAACTGTTCCTGTGATTGAAGGAAATGGTGGCACGGTCATCTTCAACGCCGGAGTGGATGAAATTTTAATTCGCGATGATCAAGCTTGTGGCGTCAGATTGGAAAATGGTGATGAGGTAGAAGCTAGCTTAATCGTTAGTAGCGCTGGTGTAGTCAACACATTTGGCAAATTTTTGCGTAACTATCAGCAAGAATTAGGTATTCAAACAAAACTTGCCCAAGTGCATCCATCCTCAGGCCATTTTTGTCTTCATATAGGAATTAAGGAATCTGCACGAGCTTTGGGATTAAATAAAACTAACTTATGGGTTTATCCTAGCTACAATCATGACGGAAACGTTGAGAGTTTCCTGAGTAATCAGCACAATGATTTTCCTGTTGTTTTTATCTCATTCCCTTCTGTTAAGGACCCGAGTTGGGAAACTCATCGCCCTGGAACCTCCACTATAGAAGCTATAACAATGGCAAGTTACAATTGGTTTGATAAATGGAAGGATCTCCCTTGGAAAAGACGAGGGCAAGAATATGAGGATTACAAGGAAAATATTTCTAGTAGATTATTGGAAATAATCTATCAACATGTTCCTTCTATTAAGGGGAAAGTGGATTACTATGAACTCTCCACTCCGCTAAGTACGAGGGATATGGCTAATTATCCTACAGGGGAGTTGTATGGTATAGATCACACTCCAAGCCGCTTCCAATTACGGTGGTTAAAACCTGATACACCGATTAAGAAGTTGTTTCTCACGGGACAGGATATTCTGACGGTTGGAGTTACCAGTTCACTTATGTCAGGTTTATTAACATGTTCAGCCGTATTAAAACGGAACTTGGTGAAAGATATGATGGCAGGCAAGATTTAATTTTATATAAATGCAACTTGGAAACTAGTGATTTCCATTCAAAGTATATAGCAAATGCGGTGCAAAAAGATCAGGCTCCACTAGAAACGCGTCATGCCCTTTCTCTGAATTTACGGTTACCCATGTTGTTGGGACATCTGATCCGCGCAGCAAATTGACCATGTTCTGTTGGCTCTCTGGATAGAAACAAACATCCGAATCGATGCTAAAAACCAAATATTTTTGTCTTTGACATCTGGAGAACAGTTCTTGGAAACTTTCAGCTTTAGCTTCGTTCAACAAATCGAAATTTTGCCAAGCATCTAAAATGCGTAGATACGAATTGGCATCAAATCGAGGGATGAATTTCCGGCCCTGGTACAACATATATGACTCCAGTGAAGTACCAATTTTGTACCACTCAAGATTGCCATCATCTGCTGAGATTTCGCCTCTTGCACGGTGTTCCATGGTGGTAAGAGAGACAAAAGTCTTATGACTAATCATCCTAGCAAAGGCCATCCCGCGAGCAGGCTGTTCGTGCTTAAGGTATGCCCCTCCTTGAAAGTCTGGATCGCTTTCTATCGCATAAATTTGTTCCAAATTGAGAATTCTTTGTAATGGAGAGACATCAACTCCACTTCCAATCGGAACAACATTACATATCCTGTCTGGATACCGAGTTGCCATGCTAAGGCACATCATGCCACCGATAGAAGCACCTATTACCGCATGTAACTTGTCAATACCAAGATGGTCAATAAATTTCATCTGAGAATCAACGATATCTGAAAAGGTAACTTGAGGGAAGTCAGCTCCGTAGAACTTATTGGTTTCCGGACAGATGGATGTTGGTCCTGTTGACCCATAACACCCTCCGATGTAGTTGACGCAAATAACACAGTACTTATGCAAATCGATAGCTTTATCAAAACCGATAAAACCATCCCACCAACCAGTTTGGCACTCTTCATTCCAAGTAACCTCTAGCCCTTCAACAGACGGATTTTTACCTGCCGCATGCTGACTCCCAGTTAAGGCATGAAAAAGGAGAATAGCATTATCTTTTCGAGCATTTAGCTCTCCGTACATTTCATAAGCTAGAGTAACTTGATTAAGCGTTTCTCCACTTCGAAGCCGAAACGGGAGATCTTGATTGCTGAAATGGAAAAACTGAGTTGAAACAAATTCTGTGGGGTTGTTCATATGAACATGGGTTGCGTTAATAATGCCCGAAAAGATAATTATTGCTATATTTGGCTTAATGAATAATCGAGATCTGCTACGATATCTTCAATATTTTCAATACCGACTGAAAGGCGAACAAGCTCAGGGCGAATTCCACCATTAATTTGTTGCTCTTCACTGAGTTGTGAGTGCGTTGTGCTTGCTGGATGGATTGCAAGGCTCTTAGCATCTCCAACATTAGCCAAATGCGAGAATAACTGTAGATTCTCAATAAACTTTTCTCCGGCTTCTCGACCACCCTTAACACCAAATACAACCATCGAACCACCTTTACCATTCAGGTATTTCTGACTAAGTTCATAATTAGGGTCTGTTTCTAGTCCCGGATAATTAACCCACTCAACAGACTCATGTCCACCAAGGTGCTCGGCAACTGCCAGCGAATTTTCACAATGTCGTTCCATTCTAAGTGGTAGTGTTTCAATTCCTTGTAAAAACATCCAAGCATTATCTGGTGAGATGCATGCTCCAAGATTACGCAGTGGAACAAGTCGCATCCGTAGGATAAAAGCCAGAGGTAATAAATCCCCGAGATCATAAGCCCAACGAAGACCTCCATAACTTGCTTCTGGTTCGGTCATCAATGGGAACTTGTCAGATTGCCAGTCAAATCCCCCACTGTCTACAACAATGCCACCGATTCCGGTACCATGTCCTCCCAACCATTTAGTAAGAGAATGAATTACAATATCTGCACCCTGTTCAATTGGTCGTTGTAAATATGGCGTTGAGAATGTACTGTCAACCATAAGTGGTAATCCATGATCATGCGCTACGGTAGCAATCGCTTCCATATCAGCCACGTCAAGTCCAGGATTACTAACCGTTTCGCAAAATAGAAGTTTGGTTTTGGGCGTAATTGCTTTGGCAAAATTATCTGGATCTTTGGGATCAACAAAATTGACTTTTATCCCGAACTGTGGAAGTATGTTATTAAACTGTGTGTAACTTCCTCCATAAAGGTTGTTGGCAGAGACAAATTCATCTCCAGCTTGACAGATATTAATAATTGAATAAAAGACTGCACTTGTACCAGAAGATAAGGCTAGCGCACCCGCACCTCCTTCAAGTTGGGCAACTCTCTCCTCCAGAACAGCGTGGGTTGGATTCATAATTCGGGTGTAAACATTACCCAGTTCTTTCAGCGCAAAAAGGTTGGCCGCATGCTCTGTGTCCTTGAAAACATACGAACTGGTCCGATAGGTTGGAACTGCACGTGCCAGCGTTGATTGATCTGGTTCTTGTCCACCGTGTAGGCAAATCGTTTCAAGTTTCATATCACCTCTAGTACATTTTGGATTTTCCAATATTATTAATTATGAATTGAGCTCACATCATTTGATTAAGATTAGGCCAATTCTAACTTATCTACATAGACATAGAAAAGGATTCAAGAGTAAAGATGTAAATTTTATACTCAAAGGGTAGAATTATAACAGTTCCTTCGTTTTTTATGTAGTCGTTTTTCCCAGGTGTTAAGTTTTCTTATTATTATTCCATTCGTCAGGAATGATTGTTGAAATTACAGTCCAATCCAGAAAAAAACCCAGTCTCCACTTACCGACATCGATTCAATTATCTCGCTTGCTTTATTGATGCAGTTGGGTTCCCATTTGGTAGCAGTTTTTTCTCACCCGTTACGATCCTACCAGCCTTTATAAGAAAGCTGTCAACCAACTCATTTTGGATTGGCTTAATCAATGCAATCCATAGCAGTTTTTTTTTCCTTCCTCAGTTGCTAGCGGCAAGTTGGATTGAGCGAATGCCGATTAAACGCGGTTACGTTCTCACCCTAGCACTAATCGAAAGGTTTGCTATACTCGCTCTTATTCCGCAGATTTTATTGCTTGGTCGTACATCTCCAAATTTATCGCTTATGCTTTTTTTTCTCACATTTGCGATATTCATGCTTTCTATGGGCTTTAACGGTCCAGCTTACTTTGATTTGGTCGCCAAAGTTATTCCAGTAACTAAGCGGGGAACTATGTACGGCACGGCAGGTGCAATCGGAGGCCTACTCAGTATTTTTGGTGCTTGGCTAGCCAAATATTTCTTGGCAGGATATGAGTTCCCAATTAATTTTTCTTTGTGTTTCTTGGTTGGTTTTATCATCCTGACAATCACGGTTTTACCACTTGGTTTTATTGATGAACCTCCTTCATCCCCTAGTCAACCCAAACGTTTACGGCAATATGTTCGGGATGCCATCGTAATCCTGAAAGAAGACTATAATTTTAGATATTATATTTATAGCCAAATATATTTATCAGCTTTCGGTGTTGTACTCGGCTTTCTCACGGCCTATACAATAGATAAGATGATAGCAACAGAATCTGATGCACCTGCATTTACTGCAGCAATGATGATAGGAAAAACCATAGGCCAACCATTTTGGGGATATGTAGCTGACAAACGCGGTAATCAGCTGGTTATCTTAATTAATACGGGGATTACCTGTCTTATGATTCTATGGATAGTAACAGCAAACTCCATTATAATTTTTTACGGTATTTTCGCGCTTATCGGTTTTCTACATAGCGGCATTGATATTCCAAGTTTCAACATGACAATGGAATTTTCCCAAGCAGATAATTTACCAACATACACCGCCTTACGTTCATCTGCTGTCGCGCCCGTTCGAGCAGCACTACCACTTTTTTCCGGTTTAATAATAGAAACAGATAAAGACAGATACACACACGTTTTTCTAGCCTGCATTCTATTGTTGCTTTTGAGCTGGCATAGTTTATGGAAAGTTAAAGATCCACGCTACCAGTCTCCGGAACAAACATAGCCTTTATTAAATTTAATTAATTTTATTTAATAGTCAGCAAACAGTTCAGTAAAGATAAGGTATAAAAAGACAACTCCGTTTTCGGTAGCTTTCAAATTCCGGATAACGGGATAAGGAGCGATCTTTCCTCCTCATCTTCGGAAACCATACCACAATCATCATTGTTGCTAAGCAAGCTATGGGAATCCAGTGCATGGCGAGTAAGCTAAATCCGAGATAAATTAGGAACTCTCCAAAATAGTTAATGTTTCGACAATATCTAAACATGCCATCATGGATCAGGCTACACGGTCTTAACTTTAAGGCTGTGTGTTTCTGCATGTCAGCAGTGAAATGAATGAACACACCAAGCAAGTACATACTGATACATATGCTGGAGTACCATACAGGGACCTGAACTGCAACATCGTTACTAAAATATCCTGAGGTGATAATCCACGGGGAAACCCAGTAAAGCGTTAGCCCAAACCACATATACAATCCATACCATATATTGCTTGGTTGCTCCCAAGTTTTATCAGGAAAGATCTGACTTTTTAGCACCCAAAGTACTCCATATGTCCCGTGAAGCGCTAGATAGACCCAAGCCGTCTGGTTTTCCCATTGATTGTAAAAATATATCAAAAAAAGTATTACAGGAGCGGTTGCTCCTTTGTGCATATCGATAAAATGTTTTTGTTTCATATTCTGACTTATTGAAGTCTATAGCGGATTCTTCTGGATGAAAGCGGTTAGACCAATGATTTTCGTACTATTATAGCATACAGATTAAGGATGATCCCTCAGTCACTGCTTGGAAAAACGTACTAATTTGGAGCAAGGCCCACATAAAGAGCTTTAAAATAAATCTATTTACTGCTATGGTGGAAATAGTCCGTTCAATGGAAACATTACGTATATTCATATTCTACACCAACTTTTATTTCGAAATACCGTAATTAATCCTGCAATCTACAGATTATACTTATGACCAATACTCTGTGGGGTCTGAAAACTAATGCAATTTTCGATGCTTGGTCGATTGAACATATACTATGCGGGCTTTCGGTCGGAAAAATTGTTTTAGAAACCAATCGCCGTATTTCCAACAAGTACTTTGGGCTTAATCTTAGCAATGTGCAAAAAAACTATGCCAACCTTATCAGTATTCTATTTTTGGCCTACTTTTGGGAAGCAATTGAACATTACTTGGAAACTGGGCTGGTGGGGGATGTAGCTTCGGATTGGTTTCAAGGAGTTGAGTTTTGGGCAAACCACTTAGTTGCAGATCCGCTGATGATGATACTTGGTTATTACCTTGCCCAAAGATTTCCTAGATTGGTTAATCCAGCCAAAGTTTGCTCAATTGTTTGGTTTTTCGTCCACGTTTTGGTTTTTCCGCACAGTATGTATCTGTATGTATACTTCGCTTCCACCTAAAAATAATAAAATCAATAGACACGCATTTTTTGTTACAATATTTTAATCTAGTTTGCTGTAATGTTCGAATTTCCGATCCATTTATCTAAGCATGCTATAATAAAGAAGTTTATGCTCCATAGCTAAACGGTGTCTGATTTTCAGGAGAAAGCAATGTACCCTAATCCTCTCAAGCAGAAACTTGATAGTGGCCAAGTTGTGCTGGGGTCCTCATTACCAGTTCCGTCGCCAGTTGTCCTTGGTGTAATTTCTGAGGCCCAACCGGATTTTCTCTGGATTGATACTGAGCATACTCCTTTTTCCACCGAAGTGCTGGATGTCATCCCAATTCTAGCTCGTCAAAAAGGTATCGCTCCCATGATAAGAGTGGCATGGAACGATCCCGCTTTGATCAAGAAAGCCTACGATGTGGGGGCTGTGGCCGTGATGGTACCTCAGATCGACACACCGGAAGAAGCTGAACGAGCTGTGCAATACGCCCGCTACGCACCGGAAGGAAAACGTGGTGTATCCCCTATGTGGCCTCGTATAGCTGGAGAAGACTGGCATCATGTCATTAAAACCGCTAATCAGGAAACTGTGTTAGTTCTTCAAATTGAAAGCCAACAGGCGTATAAGAACATTGATGCGATAAAGCAAATTCCAGGAATCGATGTACTTCTAGTTGGTCCACTAGATCTTTCCGCTTCAGTAGGAAAAATTACGGAAACTAATTGTAAGGAAGTTCAAGAGATTATGCGTGATGTGCCTCGTCGGTTAGAAGGTTCAGGCATTGCTTCTGGTACTACACTGATGGACTTGTCTGACATTCAGGAAAAGATCAGCTGGGGATATCGATTTCTCAACGTCGGCAACACCCTGAGTTATGGCACGCAAGTATTAAAAAAGAACTTAGAAATTCTACGTACCGATTCAATAGAAGAGAAATAAGCCGCTTTTTATTGATCCGAGAAATTCCTGTTTATTCCAGCCAGAATGAATAGAGTCTTGCTTGATGCAGGTAAAATTTTAGGCGTACGGGTTTCTCAAATACCAAATCGTGGGGATACTTCCAATCGACTTTGGCTTTAACGCTATCGTCTCTAAAGGGAGGAGGATGTTCTCCAGGCACCCAAAACCCGGGGTGTGTTTTCATGGTTGCTGCGTCTATAATTTCGGTATAGATCTCTCCCCATCTGGCATCTGCGTTAATGTAGAGATTTTCGCCCTTCATCAGAAATGGTTTGGTAACAATGATTCCCGATTCGTCACCATCCACAGATACAAACCCATCAGGTCGCAGTTTTGCCAGCGACAGTGCGCCACTGTCATTAAAGACTTTTAGGTCAACGTTTAATCTGAACAATTCTTTGGATCGATTGTATGTTTTGTAGTCTTCGATGCTGCCAGGTAGACGAAGTGAATTGTAGTAAATCCAAATCTCTCCATTTTTTTGTACTACTGGTTGACCTGACATAAGCAACTGACTGGTTCCGTAATTAATATTATCCCACGGTTCCAAACCAACTCCCAGTTATATAGATCACGCGACACTGACAGTTCTATCTGGTTGATACGTGTAAAGTTTGTACGTGGCGGGGGAATTGCACCGAAAGGATTGAATATGGTGGGAAACCCAATATAAATTCCTTGGTACGGCATTACTGCCATGTTATAGACCTCGGCTATATAATCTTGATCATCCTATATTTTATAATATCAATCTAAACAGTTGAAATTTCCTTTTCTTGATACCTTATTCCTTGAACTGTATAACAAGTTAGCAAGATCAAAACAAGCAAGGCTAGAACTGCGCCGGGTCGCGCGCCCGGATAGGGAGCAAACACGATCGGCTGAACTTGATCTAAACTAAGAATGGTACCTACAATGATGGGCAACAAACTGAGGTGAAAGCGAAGTGCCAGAATGTAAGCCGCCAAGCAGAACAGGGCAGTTCCGCCACCTACCCACCCAAGTTTGGCGAAACTATCTATCCCACTGCTGACCATTGCCACCACCAACACAACCAGACCTATACTTCCTAAAACCCGTCGTCGTAACCAACTAGCGGTGAAATAATCTAGTCCCACAATCGTTAGGGCCAGCGTGACCGTCATTGCAAAATATCTGGAGATGACGGCAATTGGCGAAGCTAAGAATGGGAAATAGGTGGAAACTCCGGAAAAGCCAGGCCAAAACGGAGCTAAACTCGGACTTAGCTTCGTTAGACAGGTAGTTAAACCAACTGCAGCCAGACCAATCGCGATTCCCAGTAGACCTGTTTTTGAATTACTAAGTGATGCCTGAGGCTGTTTCCAGTTTTGCAGTAAGCCGGCGATTAGTGCAAATCCTAAGATGGCTAACAACCCTTGAATCAGATTTTCACCGATGGCAGACAAGACTTGGTTGGCGGGCGGTTCGGAGGTATTGAAAAAGTATTTCGTCGCCGCCCAGCTATTAGCTGAATCAAAAATGAAAACAACCGAGAGCAAGATGGAGAGCTTGATGAAAATGGGGACCGAAAAGTTTCCCCGACTCCAACTGACAATAGCCAAGGTAAAACCAGCTAGAGTTACCAAGATTGGCAGTAGTCCCAAGCTGGTTTTGACCATGTCCAATAAACTATTGTTTTCTCTTTCCCATCTCTTCCATTTTTCAGGTACATGGACATAGCGGTAAGTATCGACCACTTCATCACCAGCTAACCGAACTGTAATTCGAGCTTCTCCTATCAATCCATCGGTGGTCTCCTGTATCAAATAGTTGGCATGATCACGGAAAGTAAAGGTCCAGTCTCGACGGTTGGGTCGCTTCTTCGGTTCTGCCGAAATTTCCTCCAGTTGGTTTGGATCCAGTTGAAAGCGTTGCTCTAGCACCGAGTGGATCATCCCTCGAGCTTCTTCTTCCGATAGAGTTGCACCATCACGGGCTTCCGGTAGTTGATGAACGATTTTCTCTAGTGTGCCATCGTATTTGAGATGAACCAGATACTCCTCCGCTCGCTCAGTCAGTTCGATTTCCGGGTCAAATTGGGCATAGCGAACCACCCAGTGGGGTAGGTCTAGGTAATTATCTAGCATTTGCTGATGTGCCTCTTTTCCACCTTGTTGCCAAACAAAGCGGTCAGTTTGTCCAACCCCACCTTGGTTCAGGCGTGTAGCTTGCCAGGATTGGCCCAAATCAATTTGCTGACTTTTGAGTGTTTCTTTGGCTTTGACCAATGCTTCAGATCCATTGATTTCGAAGGCAGGAATCGGATTTTGGAATTGACCAAAAAAAATCCAGAGAAACAAACCAATCACTCCGACTCCCAGTATCAGCCAACGGGAGCTGGTTTTTATCTCGTTGGCTTGATCTACTAAATGGTTTGAGTCGGTTGTTGTTTCCGGTAGATTTTTTTCGGTAGCGGCTGGTGGTTTGGTAGGACTCCATGCCCGATTGAAGGCAGCCTCAGGTGCCGGATGCCAACTTCCCATACGAAACCGGGCATAAATCAAGATCCAGATTGGTATCAGCGCCAGTAGGATTACCATCATTTGGTTAAACCAAATACCGGCTGTGTTGGACACAAAAAGAGGCAAGGCGATCAAGACAACATCATAGGCATAGTGAAGCACCACTGCTGGTAACAGACCGTAGACCAAATAAACACTGGCAAAGAGGCAAGACGGTACAATCAACTCAATCAAACGGGCATAGGCGGGTTGAGCGGGATAATTGGCGTGTCCAGCCCCAAAGACGATAGCTTGTAAAATAAAGGCGGCCACAATCCAGAGTCGGCGGTGACCGAACCGTTTTCCAAGTAAGGCAGCCCCAGCTAAGGGAACTGCACGGAATAGGCATTCCTCCCAGAAACCGGCTTGCAGGGAAACGGCAATCGACGATAGCCAAGGAAAGTAAACGGCTAAAACGTCGGGGTTGAAGAGTGCTTCCGATGGACTCCACCATCCTAACAGCCGGCTGTTGATGAAATAAAAACCGACCACAAAGGCCAGCATCAAGCCGAGGAGCAAATAACCACCTATCGTTCGTCCAACCACGGCGATAGACGACGCTACTTCTGGCGACCAAATCTGCCATAGCTGAAGATGGTGGGGAAATGCCTTTCTGGATAGGCTTTCCGCTCCCATAAAAGACAGTGTCATCAAGACAGTGAAGATGATAAAAGTACCAACGGTTCCGATCAGTTGCTGAAGAACATGTCCTGATGCCGATCGTGCTGTATCATAGACCATCCAGCTCAAAGGGAGTTGATTCAATTGTGCCAATGCCTGTAAAGCAGCAACAAAAATCCCAAAATAAAGAGCTGGTTTCCAAATTATCCAGCCTTGCCGAAGTAAGAAAAAAGAACCGATCACGCAACCACCGAGGATATAGATCAAGACCATGACCATACTGGCAACGAAGGCAATAGTGTCGTTGGCGGAACGCATCTCCTTATACCGAAGATCGAATTCTTCTGGAATCTTAACCCCGTGATTGAGTGCGGTTAAACGATCTCCTCCGATAACCAGCGTCAGCCGATAATGTCCTTGATTGATTTTCGGATTTGGACGTTCATAGACAAAGGTATGATCAACACGGCCCCCAGGATGAGTTTCTTTCGAGCTCTCTATCTGCTGGTAGGCGTTTACGTCTGTGTCCCACTTATCAGTAGCAACGGTTTCGGCCATGGCGAGGGCAGCCTCAACCGTCAGAACTGCTCCGGGCTCATCTTCAGGTAACTGTTCAATGAAACCGTAGAATTTACCGGCTGGCGTAAATCTCAGAAGAACTTCATGTTTTTCGCCCTCTTGAAAATGTCGTACCACCCAAGTGTAAGGCGAATAGAAATCTCCTTTTAGCATCTGACGAAAGGCATCGTTTCCACCAGCTTCCAACTCAACATAGTGTTGTGTTGTACTGTCCAGTTGAAAAGAAGCAGCCTGCTGGAAGTTGGAGGTTCCCCATCCATTTTCTTTAGCAAGTTGGCGGGCTTTACCCATCGCTTGCTGACGGTTCATCCTTAGATCTAGATTAACCAGCGGGAAAGCTTGACCGAAATAACGAACTGCAAACAAAATGCCACCAATCGATAGTAATAGAAAAATCAACCAGAAAATCGGCTTTCGTGTCAAAATACTGTTCCTCACAAATTGAATGCGTTTGGCAACCTGAAACAGATACCTATTGGCTTCTTTCAATCTCATAATATACTATTTTTTCAATCAGGTCAATTTACACAGTTACTAGGTGGTAGTTGGAGGTAGAAATGTCCACACACAGAACAGCATTAATTGGTTATGACAGCAAGAGGAAAGATCATGCCAACACTTTAACCAAACGTGATTTGGTCGACTTGGTTGTGGCATGAGATTTAGGGTCATTAGTATTTAGAAGATTTTTAGCATAGTTGCCACATACGACAGATACTGATTATCATCACATGTTGTAGTTTGAGGATCTAGATCTAGTCGTTATTTCCACCCAAGCGTCGTAGCATCATCCGATTACTTTAGCGGCTACACATTTTCTGTAAAAAGCCGATGGAAATGGTTGGAGCACGTGAACGAATCGGCATTCGTTTCTCGATTAATCATCAGAAATAGGCTAGAAACTACAATAATTATGTTAAACAATTACTTTCAGTAGTCGCTTGTTTTGATTCACGCCTATGACAAAAGCGGGAGAGCTACCGGAAATATCATGATGGAAATGGGAACACACCTATTCGATTGGGTAGGATGCTTTGCTGGTGATGTGAATTGGGCTTCGGCTCATCTTAATACTGGATCGGCTCATCTTAATACTGGAATAGATAAAACCGTAGTTGAAAATATCAAATACAATCAAGAAATTAGCACCCGGGATCGCGATGCGGGACTTGTGGTTGGAGGGAGAGCATTTTGCTCCTTTGGTTTTATAAATGGATTACACGCGGACTGCCATTTTCGGGTCAACTGCAGGCTAATGATAAGGCCTATCGCTTAGAACCCATCTGCACCCAAGGTCTGTATTATGCAGAAGTGTTTCCACGGTAATATTTATTCGAAGTGAATTCATTACACCAATAGAAAAACCACCAATGGGACATATTCAGCTTTCAGAAGAAAATAAAATCACCGAGCAGCAACTATCAACTGAAATCACCCAAGTTCTCCAAGCACGCATAATTAATTCCTTGCTGGCACCAGAAGCCCCTGATTTACCACCAATTTCTTCTGGTTGGGATGGGAGGAGGTTCTTTGGAGATGATCCACGGGGCTTGGGAATCACATTCGCTTGGTCAACGTGTACCATTCCCGTTGAAAGATAAATCTCATCCTTCGCTACGCTGGCAGTCATCAGTTTCGTAAATGATCAGTGAACCAAGGTTCATCCAATCCTTGTAACGGTATTGAAAATCGTATTCGGAAAGTTTTTCTATTACCAATTGTTTCATCTTACTACTATTTCCTGTGATGATTTCTAATGGTGGATCGTGACAAAGAATAAAGTCTTCAACTGTGTCATGTATCTTGTCGTGTTTGACACCGTGCAAATCCAATTTTACCATTCTTAATATCTGTCCCTGTTTAAAAAATCAAGCCTCCCCATTAAGTAAGAGACCTATCTAGAAACTCCCTCCATTTGTTGTTAAACCAGAACCTTCTGCCAGTTCTATCAACTATACTTTCTCCTTTTCCATAGAATTCAAGCCACTCTTGCAGAGACCGAGTTTTCTTCAAATAATATTCTGCACTTTTTTCTAGGCTGGAAAAAGGATTTTGCCATTGATGGAGTGATCCACCCGAACACAAATAAGATTGATGCATAATTTCAGAAGTATGAGATAGAAACTCATCATCGATAATTTCACGTGCTGACAAGAATGGATTACAATCAAACTTCCCACAAATTTCGGCCCTTAAATAATTTCCAACCCCATTAAAATAGTTTTGATTCATCAATATTTCTGAGATAGGTTTTGATAATATCTTTTTCTGCATGTTGATGTAGATATTGTTCTTGAAAACCTCAAATTCATCGTATGGGTCAGGGCCTCGGTGAGGTGCCCAACTTCGGTAATCACCTTTACCGAATCTACGAACATCTACAAAAACAAGTTCGGTTCGGTCTGAAAAAACAAATCGAACATGGCTATGTTTTGGCAAATCACCTTCATCGCATACTAATATGAATTTACCACTCATGCCTAGGGTTATAGTGTATTGACACTTCCAGTTTCCAAATCGGAAAATTAGTCCTAATTCCTTGCCACGTGACTTAGCCGAGATTGAATAAGGTAACGTCTGCCGGTCTAAATTCTTTAATTTGACGTATGGAGAAAATTTGATTTCTGTGACAAGCTTACCTTCGGCAACTATATTGATAAAATCAGCGGTCATTCGAACTTCGGCCCATTCTGGCATCTTTGATTCAGATTCCTCTCTGAAATCGCATTATTTAAGGAGATAGTATTTTCAAAAAAAGGATTCTCTCTCCTACTTTGATGTTCAGAATTGATGATGCGGAACCTTGATTGACAGCAATCTCAATATTACCAGAACTGTTAACTAATGCTAGAGTCGAACCAACATCAGACTCACTATAAAAGCTGCTAAGACGATCTATTTCCATTCCAGCTATCTGAATTGCAAACTTAGCGTTGAAAAATGTTGATTTAAATGACTTCATTGAAACATTAGTTATGGCGTTTCCAAAGTGATCAATCCAGATAACTTCACCAATTATTCTGTCCTCGGTAATTTTCGGCTGTGGTATGGAAAGCATGGTAATATTTGAGATTTCTGGCCCGAGATCCGTCAATGAGATACCACAGGAAATATAGGCAGCTACCGGTACAAAAACATCTCGGCCGTGAAATGTACGGCTCACCTGAGGCAAG
>Ga0207984_1000072_pt1 | contig 55181 bp, 63 predicted proteins | sample ETNtaG_30_FD_185760 | JGI IMG/M metagenome (GOLD analysis project Ga0207984, IMG submission 185760) | Marine microbial and viral communities from oxygen minimum zone, Eastern Pacific Ocean - ETNP201306PF43B (SPAdes) (version 2) | ecosystem: Environmental > Aquatic > Marine > Oceanic ...
TCATAGGGCGCGCAGCGCGAGGTCAGTCCAGCCGCATTAACCTTAATCACTGATTTTTCATCTACCTGAATCCTGGCGCCAAGGCGGCCCAACAGCTCCAGGGTAGTCGTGATATCGCGCAAATGTGGAACATTGGCCACATGTAGATCCTGGTCAGTCAGCAGGGAGCTGATCAGCACTGGCAAGGCCGCGTTCTTGGCGCCGCCCACGCGTACGGTCCCGCATAGCGTATTGCCGCCCCTGATGAGTAGACTGTCCAATGCGGCGTATGATGTTTGGCAGGTGAAAATGAATATCTGGCGGAGCTCTTTTTGGCTCCGCCTGCAACCGGCATATTCTAACGTAACTGACAACAAAGGCGCCCAAGGGCGCCTTTGATCGCAATCTATTGAGTAACCGCTATGAACTCGACGGCTGCTCCAGTTTCTTTTTTAACTCGCCGTTTTCATACATCTCCATCATGATGTCGCTGCCGCCGACAAACTCGCCACCGATGTACAGTTGCGGGATTGTCGGCCAGCTTGAGTAGTCTTTTACCCCCTGGCGAATCTCGTCATCAGCGAGTACATCGGCGGTTTCAAACTCGGTGTCCAACGCTTGCAGTATCTGCACCGCACGCCCGGAAAACCCGCACTGCGGAAAATCGCGATTCCCCTTCATAAAGAGCATCACCCGATTGCTTTCTACAACTTGCTTGATTCTTTGGTTTGCGTCCATAGTGTTCTCTTTGTCCTGTTTGTTTCTGTCCAGTGTACTGATTATCCCTACAGTGCCGCCTTCTCTTGCGGCGTCAGCGTCCGCATCGACAGCGCGTGGATCTCAGCCTTCATGCGATCCCCAAGTGCACCATAAACCATCTGGTGCTGCTGTACCCGGTTCTTTCCCGAAAAACCAGCACAAACGATTTCCGCTTCAAAATGGTGCCCATCACCCGATATTTCAACCTGGGCGCCGACAAGGTTGCTCTCGATCCAGCCCTTGATGTCTTCTGGTCTAACCATCTTGAATTACCCCTGAAAAATTAACCCGAATTCTTTACTTGAATTCAGCGGTTTTTAACTGCAGTGATTCTATCAGTGCATCCAGGCCGTTAGTATCGATGTACTGGCCGTACTGGTTGCGATAACTCAAGATCAAACTGATCCCATCGATCTGAATGTCGTAAATCTTCCAGGCCTCGCTTTTCTCACGCAGGCAATAATAATCCACCGGGATCGGTGCCTGTCCCGGTATTACGAAATCAGTCGGCACCACAGCAATACGCCCGCCACCTTTTAGTTTGACAGGCCGGTAGCGCAGCTCCTCCTGACCGGTGTACTCGAACATCGCCGTAGCGTAACTGCGAATCAGCAGCTCTTTGAAGCCCACTGTAAAGTGCTGACGCTGCACCTCGCTGGCGCTTTTCCAGTGACTACCCAGAATCAGCTTGGAGACCTTGCCCAGTGCAATATGCGGCACCACGAGTTTGTCAACCATCGTGTACAACGCCGCTGTATCCAACTCCAGCTCCAAGCGCCGTTCACTAAGCTCTAAAATCAAGCCCGACACGGTGGACCGAATCATCTCGTCCGCAGAGGGGCCAGCCTGAACAGCCGGACTTATGACGCCAAGGGTTATTCCCACCAGCGCTGGGCACAAACGGCAACGCCACAAAAAAGACAAAGATGTAATCAAGTCAGGTGGTTCATTCAAACAGTTCCGATGGTCCCGCTATTGTGCGGATTTATGACAGCGACCACAAATGGCATTTTGCTGTCAGTGTCAGAAAGGCCGGCTCAGCAGGATCAGCCGAGGCAATAAGGTCAGGGCGGCAAACAACGCTAAGGCCATGCCCAAAGCGGTAAGCAAGCCAAAGAATATTGTCGGCAAAAAATTCGACAACACCAGTATGGAAAAGCCCGCGATGATAGTGATCGCGGTATAGAAGATGGCCCGGCCGATGTTGGCGTGACAGTAGTGCAAAGTCTGCACGTAATTACCCAAACGGGGATACTCGTCGCGAAAACGGTAGATGTAATGGATGCTGTTATCGACCGCGATGCCCAGGGTAATTGAAGCGATGGTAATAGTCATCATATCCAATGGGATACCACCCCACCCCATCAGTCCAAGGATAATCGCTGCCGCCAGCAGGTTAGGTACGATACCAATCACAGCGAGCTTCCACGAACGGAACAGGATCAACAGCATTAGCGCAATGCCGAGCATCACCAGGCCAAGGCTCAATATCTGCGAGCGGTACAGACTCTGCAGCATGTTGTTGTAGAGTACCGCCAACCCGGTCAACTGGAAACTGCCCTGCGACAAGCCCAGCTGTTCGACCAGGCCCAAACGGATACCCTCCAACAGATCGTTGCGGCGCAGATCGGTTAGCGAGTCGCGTATTCGCGCCGTTACACGCGCCTCGTTATTCTCTATCGAAATGTATGGACTAAGCAGCGTTTCCTTGAGTGCTTCAGGCATCCGTTTGTACAGCACTGCCAATTCGAAGGTATCAAAGGCTTCGTCGCTGATCGCCTCGCCCACCCGGATCAACGAAGCCAGCGACAATACCTGGCCGACACCGTAGCGACTCTGAAGAAAGTCATGCACAGCCTTGATCGTGTCGACCTTTTGCGACGTGAACCAGTAATCCGCCGGATCCCCTTGTGAGACGCTACCCAGCAGCAGCTCCAGCTCGTCCTCGTCATTACTCTTTGTAGCCTCTGCCACCGACTCGTCTTCGAAACGCACCACGATATCCAACGGTGTAGTCCCGCCCAGTTTGCGATCGATCAATTTCAACCCCTGATAAATCTCAGTATCGGTGGAGAAATAATTGACGAAACTGTTCTCCACCTCAAGGCGGGTAATACCCACGGCGCTAAACAACACCAGCGCCAACGATACTCCCAGCACCACAAGGCCGCGTTCGGCCGCAAGGTGTGATAACCAGCCGGTGAATGAGGCTGCCGGCGCGGGGCGCCCAGCGGATGGCGCCGAGCCGAGCAGGGTTAGCGCCGCCGGAAAGAGCAAGAAGGAAACAGCAAAAGTCACTGCCAGACCGATAGACATCATCCAGCCGAAATCGATCACTGGCTTGATGCTGCTGAATACCAGGGAACCAAAGGCCAAAATAGTAGTCAGTGCGGTATAAAAGCATGGCCACACCATCTTGCACATAGTGGCCAGCACCAGCTCACGATGTGATGATCCCGGCCGGTCCAGAGCCAACTGACGGTAGCGCACCACCAGGTGCACATTCATCGACATGGTCAGAATCAGCATCAACGATATGAAATTAGATGAGATCACAGTGACCTGCCAGCCGACCCATCCCAGCAGCCCGATCATCATCACGCCCGCGTAGAGGCAGCTGGCCAGTGGCAGCAACACCCAGCGCGGGGAGCGGAAAATAACGCTCAACATGCCAACCAGAAAAACGAAGACCCCAAAACCAAACATCATTAAATCCTTGCGGATAAACGTGATCATGTCATCAGCAATCATCGAAACGCCGCCCAAGTACAACTGGCCAAGATCGTCGTAACCTTCCATGACCTGGCGCAGCTGAACAATCGTATCGTGATTGCTCTGGTCTACACTTGCCTTAAGCGCCCGGTATTGGAGTCGAACTTGATCTAGTCGCGCCCTTTCAGCGGGACTGGCTATGCCGTCACCAACTCGTGCGGCGAGCGCTCGTTTTTCATCCTGGAGTTCGCGAAAACCAGGGGTGTCTTCAAGGTTTAACTGTAGCGCCGTGGTGGCGCCGTCGACACTGATAACAAGCTCGGAGAACACCGGGCTGGCGATCAGTTCCTCGCGGGCCTTTGCGAGATCGACCCCGGCGTCACGCAGGGTACGATAGTCGCCACTAAGCTGCATCAAAGACGACTCTCCCTGGGCCAACAGCGGAGCATCAAGCAGGGAAACCACCGATTCAATGCCTCCCACTACACCGAGATCTTCGGCCAGGCGGGCAATGCGTTTGAGTGTTACCGGCGTAAACACCCCATCGTGCGGAGTCAGCGCAACCACCAGGAAACTGCGTGAGCGGTAACGATCCGACAGATCGCGAAATACCTGCAGATCGTGATCATCTTCCAGCAGCAAGGAATCTGCCGAGGCATCAAGGCGAAAATCACGCGCTTGCCAGACAAAAAACCCCAGCACCAGCACCAGTGCCAGTAGCACCAGAAGTGGCCGGCCGAGCACCCACGCGTCGTAGCGCCGAGCGAACTGGCCCATCATGCGTCCAGCAGGTCAGCAATCATGCGTGCCTCTTTGGCATGGTGGTAGGCAAACTCTGGGTCGGTCAGTATCAGGGCGCCACCACCAGGCAGTGTGTCCCGCACTGTCTGGATGACCTCCCGCAAGACCGGTAGCGCGCCATGGGCACAAAAAGTAACCGTGTAAGGAGAAGGCACCAAAGATGCACCTTCGCCGACATGCCAGCAGTTACCAAAACCGGCCGGCGTTGCATCGGCAGTTACTCCGTCGACACAGATCGCCACTTGCGGAAAATCTTGGCGCAACCTGTCAAGTGCGGCCCAATCGGGAGCTGAACCCGGCTGGGATGTGAAAAGCAGCGCCTCCAGTTGCCCGGCGAATGATTGGGCCAGTGATCTGGCGAAAGAAACTCTCGCCTGATCCTCGCCTTCATCAGGACCTGCAGGACCAATTTCAACGATAAAACGAAACTCAGGATCCGTGTCCTCGACCCAGTCCTGCGCCCTTGCAACGTTCACCTCATGCATAGTATCAGATGGAACCAGTACCGCACGCAGGTGATTAGCATACCAGGAGAGTTGCCATTCCACCGGCAGATCCGGATCATAAAATGCCTCATTCCAGGCGGGATAAATCCACCCGCGAGTGCCAATTTGCAATGAAGTCTGCATCAAAGAACGTTAGCCCATCTCACTCAAGCCTTTCCTTTAGAATAACCCGGATTGAACCCTATGCTTCGTGGTATTCGCAAGATCAGCAATCCTTTGAGTAATTTCCCGGCATGACCGAATCCTCTTTTGTTGCCGCTGGCCGCGCGGTAATCGCGCGCGAACACCAGGCTCTGGCAGAATTGGGGCAGCGGCTGGACGACAATTTCGCCCGTGCCTGCCATGCCCTGCTGGAATGCGCCGGCCGGGTGGTGGTCGTCGGCATGGGCAAATCGAGCCATATCGGTGGCAAGATCGCCTCTACCCTGGCAAGTACCGGCACACCCGCATTTTTCGTCCACCCAGGTGAAGCCAGCCACGGCGACCTGGGGATGATCATGCCCGGAGATCTCGTCATCGCTATTTCCAACTCTGGTGAAACCCCAGAAGTACTCACCATCCTGCCGATCATAAAACGCATGGGTGTTACGCTGCTGGCGATGACCGGGCGCACTGCATCCTCGCTTGGCGCTGCTGCAGATGTCTGCCTGGATGTCAGCGTCGAGCGCGAAGCGTGCCCACACAACCTCGCACCCACGGCCAGCACCACTGCAACGCTGGCGATGGGTGATGCTCTTGCAGTTGCGGTACTCAAAGCACGCGATTTTAGTGCTGACGATTTTGCCCGCTCGCATCCCGGTGGGGCGCTCGGTCGGCGACTGCTGGTGTATGTTCGGGACGTTATGCATACCGGTAACGCTCTGCCGCTGGTGACCCACACTACATCACTGCTTGATGCGCTGGCCGAGATGTCAGCCAAGCGCCTGGGCATGATTGGCGTCATCGATGATGACGGCCTGCTCTGTGGCATCTATACCGATGGCGACCTTCGGCGTTCGCTGAACCAGGGGGTAGATGTCAACCGTTGCGAGGTGGGCTCGGTCATGGTGCAAAAACCTCACACCATATCTGCAACAACCCTGGCGGCCGAGGTGGTAGAGCTGATGCAGCGTCATTCGATCAATGGGGTTTTCGTGGTGGATGCTGACGGCCGGCCGACCGGCGCGCTGAATGCGCTGGATCTGATCCGCGCTGGGGTCTTCTGAATCCGTGCACCGCTACCTTGAGCGAATGGTCTTGCTGGGGGTGCTGGGCACTATGGCAGCACTCGGCATTTGGCTGCAGGTCAGCCTGTTGGAACCCCCTGCGGTCAAGCCTGCGCTGTCCTCGACCCATGAACCCGATTACTACATCCAGGAATTCACAGCGACAGGCCGCGACGAAGCTGGCGTCATCTACGTACTCAAAGCACAGCGCTTAGTGCATTTCCCGGACGACAACACCTCGCTGCTGGATGCTCCGCGCCTCGTGCAATATCAGGACGATCAGCCCTTGCGCCATACCACCAGTGAGTCCGGCTGGCTATCAGGCGATGGCAACGAGGTGCTGCTCACCGGCAACGTCAAGGTCACCCAGAACCCCAGCGAAGGGGATCCCGGCAGCGTTACCCATACGGAGCGCCTGACCGTTCGCCTCGAACGCGGTGGCTAAACCAACTCCGCCGGACAAGTTTGGTAAAATTTAGTTATGCACCGTGCTGTGACCCTTCTGCTGGCCTGTTTCGCCATAACCCCACTTAGCGCCCTGGCACTGGAGTCGGATCGTAACCAAAGTGCACTGATCGAAGCCGATGAAGTCGAATTGGATTTTGGCAGTGGCAAGCGAATCTACCGGGGCAATGTCTCTGTCCGCCAGGGTACCATCCGTATCCTCGCCGACGAGATAGAACTTTTTTACCGCGGCGAACAACTGGAGCATGCGGTGGCCAAGGGCAACCCTGCTGTTTTCCGCCAGAGGCCTGAAGGTAAGGATCACGACATTATCGGCACCGGCCAGACAATTGAGCTGGACGAGGTCCACAATATCGTCACCTTCATTACCGATGCCCAGCTAAGGCAAGGCCGGGATTCGATCAAAGGTCAGCGTATTGTGTACGATATGGCTCGGGACCGAATGAAGGTGCGTGGCGGAACTGAGGCACCGACCCGCACAACCCGTGCTGGCGAAGATGCACCGACGGCCACCTCGCAGAAAGATTCAGGCCGGGCCCGGCTGGTCATCCAACCTGATGCAAAAAACACCAGCAACACCGCAACAACACCTCCTATCACTACAGCGAAGGTTGAGACTGTAAATACATCTGATATGCGTTATATCGGCAACAAAGGAGCAACGGTTTTTGCCCAGCGCAGCATGACCGCCCCCCAGTTGGGTACCCTGGCGGCTAACACCCCGGTACGGCTGTTGCGCTCTGACAACGGCTGGGCCCAGGTTAGCGCGCCCAGAGGAATAAAAGTCTGGATTTATGGAAAATTCGTTTCATCCAGTGCAGGTGTTGGAGTGGTAACGGGTTCGCGAGTGCGCCTGCGTTCAGCCCCTTCGACCGAAACAGGCTCAATGGTGATCGGTGAAGCTAACCGGGGACAGAAGGTCTGGGTTATCGCGGTGCGCGGCGACTGGAAACAGATTGAGCCCCCGGCAAATTTCAGAGCCTGGATACCCAGTGGCCGAATACACAAGCCCGGCAAGACCGGGCAGTGGCAAGATGACTGGCGCAAGCTGGCACACCGCCCTGGCGCGACGGATTAAATGCACCAGCCACCCGCCATGCGGGCGGCAGATGGCACCCTGATGAGCACACTCACAACCCGAGGACTGATTAAGCGCTTCGGTGGCAACGTGGTTGTTGATGAGGTCGACCTTGAGGTCAACGGCGGGGAAGTCGTCGGCCTTCTGGGGCCAAATGGTGCCGGTAAAACCACCTGCTTTTACATGATCTGCGGCCTCGTGCGCCGTGATGCCGGCAACATCTGGCTGAATTCAGAAGATATCAGCACTTTACCAATGCACCAAAGAGCACGAAAAGGTATTGGCTACCTACCGCAGGAGCCCTCTATTTTCCGTCGCCTCACGGTGCGCGAGAACCTGCTTGCCGTCCTTGAAGCTCTGCCTGATCTGGCTCGTGTAGACCGGGAACAGCGAGCAGACGAGATGCTGGAACACTTTGGCATCGCTCACAAGGCTGGCGACTATGGTTACAGCCTTTCTGGTGGCGAGCGGCGCCGGGTCGAAATTGCCCGAGCCGTTTGCCTGCGGCCGGCATTCATACTGCTGGACGAACCCTTTGCTGGAATCGACCCGATATCCGTTGGCGATATCCAGAAACTCATCGCGGACTTGCGAGATATGGGCATCGGCTTGCTGATCACTGACCATAACGTACGGGAAACATTGAATATCTGTGACCGCGCCTACATCCTGACGCAGGGCCGAGTCCTGACTTCCGGAACCTCCGAGCATATCCTCGCACATGAAGAGGTGCGCTCGGTCTATCTCGGCACGAGTTTCCGCTTGTAGCTGTGTCGCAGCTCTACGACCCGGTACAGGGAAAAAATTGAAACAGGCGCTTCAAATCGGTCACAGCCAGCGGCTGCAGTTGACCCCCCAGTTACAGCAATCGATCCGCCTTCTGCAGATGTCGTATGCCGACCTGACTCAGGAAATCAGCGTCGCCATGGAGTCGAATCCATTTCTTGAGGAAACTGAATCCACGGGCCCGGATGCCCCACTCCCAGATCTGCCCGTCGTCGATACCGATGAGGAATCGGCACTAGAAGACAGGATCCATGCAGACCGGGATGACCCCAACGAACACTATTGGGACAGCACGGCAACTTCAGAGCGCCGCTGGGACGAATCTTCGCAGGCTTCGTCCAGTTTCGACCCGTTTTCGAGTGTTTCTGTCAGTGCTGAGTCACAATGGCAAAACCCGCCTGACAGCATGACGCAGGTCCTGCTTGGCGAACTGGCATTGCACCGCCTGAGCGAATCTGACCAGTGGATTGCCCGCGCCCTGATCGGCTGCCTTGATCCGCAAGGTTACCTGACGGTGAACTACGATGAATTACGTCAGATTCTGGCACCACAAACGGTGCCGGAAGATTCCGAGATTAATTCAGTACTACACCTGTTACAGCAGTTGTCCTGGCCTGGGATCGGTGCACGCGACCTGCGCGAATGCCTGACCCTGCAATTATCAGTCCTGGATCCCGACACCCCTGAACTCAACACTGCCCAGCGGTTGGTCGAGACACACTTGGCGCTGTTATCGGCTCACCGCTACGATGAGTTGGTGCGGCTATTGGATATAGACCGCCCGACACTCGCGCGGGCACTGGCTTTGATCCACTCGCTGGATCCCAAGCCCGGCGAGCGCCTCTTCGAGCAAGTGGCGACCAGTATCATCCCCGATGCGATGGTGCGTCGCCAGGGCGATCGCTGGACCACCTCTTTAACTCAGGAAAACGCCCGGCGAGTCCAACTTAACGACCATTACCGCCAGTATCTCAGGGGCCAGGACCCGCCAACGCAGAAATACCTGCAGGAGAACCTGCGCAATGCCCAGTGGTTCATCCGTAGCCTCGAACAGCGGGACAGCACCATCCTGCGGGTCGCACGCGAGATCGTTGATGTCCAGCAAGGCTTTATGGACAACGGCGATTCGGCGCTGGTTCCCCTGACCATGCGCGTTGTTGCGCAACAACTCGAGTTACATGAATCGACCATCTCCCGCGCCGTCGATCAAAAGCATCTGCTCACGCCCCATGGGGTTTATCCGCTCAAATATTTTTTTTCAGGTGGGGTGGGAGAGTCGTCCGGGCCGGCAACCTCGGCCCGTGCAGTACAAGCTCGGATCCGCAAAGTGATAGAATCCGAAGCCCCGTTAAAGCCGGTGAGCGACAGCCAACTGGTAACGATACTCGACAACCAGGGCATCCAGATCGCTCGGCGTACGGTGGCAAAATACCGCGAGCAGATGAATATTCCACCCGCGACCCAGCGACGAAGTGTCCTGTAGCTTAATTCTCAAAAGAGGTTTTCGATGCAACTCAACATTACCGGCCAGCACCTGGAAATCACCGATACGCTGCGTGATTATGTCGGTGAAAAAATGAACCGCCTTGTTCATCATTTTGACGAGATCACTACAGTCCATGTGGTCCTGCACGTGGAAAAAGCGCACCACCTTGCCGAGGTGACCGTTAACGCCCGAGGCATTCAGTTGCATGCACATGGCGAGGCTGTCGATATGTACGCCGCGATCGACAGCATGATGGATAAACTGGACCGCCAGGCCATGCGACACAAGGGAAAAACAACTGATCATCATCAGATAGATGGCAGTATCAAAACGATGTCAGAAAACCATGAGCCAGACCGCACCTAACGCCGCAACAATCAGCGCGGGTCCGTTGCAGACCCTGTTGACCCGTGACCGGGTCGCTGTGGCGATCAAGGTATCAAGCAAGAAACGCATGCTGGAAGAATTGGCAGAACTGCTCTCGCGGCAACTGCCGGGCATGGATCAGCATACCGTGTTCGCCGTGCTCAACGAGCGTGAACGCCTTGGCAGCACTGGTATAGGCCACGGAATTGCCCTGCCCCACGGTCGCCTGAACGGGATCAGTGAGCCGATCGCTGCCGCAGTGCGCTTGCACCAACCACTGGATTTTGATGCTATCGACGATAAACCAATCACGCTCGTGATTGGCCTGTTGGTTCCGGCTGAGGCCACTGATCAGCACCTTAGAATACTGAGCCAACTCGCCGGTGCATTTTCTGATTCGCCGTTCCGGCGAGAGATCTTCGAGGCGGCTGATGCCGATGCCCTGTACCGCCTGCTGACTTGAGTTTCACGCTGTGGACACGCCTGAGTAAACAAGGCGCCCAGGCGCTCACAGCATCGGCAAGACCCGCTTAGCCATGAGACAAACACAGCGAACGCCCAGCATGGATCTGATCATAGTCAGCGGACTGTCCGGATCCGGCAAGAGTATCGCCCTCCACGCACTAGAAGACCTGGGCTACTTTTGTATTGATAACCTGCCGGCTGTCATGCTGGTTCAGTTGGCACAGGAACTGCAACGCGCCTCATCCGGGTCTGAGGGCAACGCGGCGGTCAGCATCGACTCGCGCAACCGTGAATTTTTGCAAACCCTGGATCTGGGCCTGGCCGAGCTGCGTGCAGCGGGCTTTGCGGTTCGAATTGTCTTCCTTGAAGCTGACAACAAAAGACTGTTACAGCGCTACAGCGAAACCCGGCGACGCCACCCGCTCACCGACAAAGACACTCCCCTGCTCGAGGGCATCCTGGAAGAGCGTCGCCTGTTGGCTCCGCTGGCCGACGCCGCTGAGCGGACTATCGATACCAGCATCACGACCCCGCATGAATTACGCGCCGTTATCCGTGAATTCGCCTTTGGCGAACTGCAGAGCGGTCCAACCCTATTGTTTCAATCTTTTGGTTTTAAACACGGTCCCCCGGCAGATGCTGACTATATCTTCGACCTGCGCTGCCTGCCCAACCCTTACTGGGAAAAGGATCTGCGTGACCTGACTGGGATGGATACACCAGTGATCACCTTTCTCGAACACTCTCCCCTAGCGCATGAGATGGCCAAACAACTCATCGCGTTTCTAACACATTGGCTACCGCATTTCGACAGTGGCGACCGTAGTTATATGACCATTGCCCTGGGCTGTACCGGTGGGCAGCATCGTTCCGTGTACATGGTCCAGCGCCTGGCGAAAGCGTTCCACAGCGCTGACCGTCCGGTACAAATCCGCCATCGCGACCTGCACCCCATAGCCCAGGCCGAAACTGTATGAAACTGCAGCGCGAGCTACAGATCGTCAACCGGCTGGGCCTGCACGCACGGGCCTGCGCCAAACTGGTTAAGACAGCAAACCAATTCGAGAGCGATATTGTTTTGCGCCAGAACGAGCACCAGGCTGATGCCAAAAGCATCATGGGGCTGATGATGCTGGCAGCCACCCAGGGAACCAGACTCACGGTGATCACCAGCGGCGCTGACGCTGAAGATGCCATGACCCAGGTGCAACACTTAATCAACAACCGTTTCGAGGAAGATGAGTAATGCTGTCCCTTAGCGGCACCGGTATCGGCCGGGGAATCGCAATCGGTCGCGCCATTGTCCTCGATCAAGGGCATAACGATATTCCCTGTTACCGCATCAGCGCCACCGCGTTGTCTGGCGAAATCGAACGCTTCAATCACGCGGTGGATGCGGTGCGCGCCGACCTCAAACGAGTCCAGCGTAATCTACCGACCGATGCACCACCGGAAACCAGCGCATTTATCGATGTGCACCTTCTCATGCTGGACGACCCGGTAATTTCCCAGCAACCGGTACAGACCATACAGGAACAACAGCAAAATGCTGAATGGGCACTGAAAAGTCACGCCGACACGCTGATCGATTTTTTCGAGGATATCGCTGACCCCTACCTGCGCAGCAAGAAAAATGATGTTGCCCAAGTCGTGGGGCGAATCATGGGCGAGCTGGCACACAGCCAGGGCAAGCAACCGTCTGACCTCGCAACACTGGGTAGCAGTTTGGCGGAGCAGATCATTGTGGCCCGTGACCTGACCCCTGCCGACACGATCATGCTGCGCGGCCGGAATATGGCAGCTTTTGTGACAAGCCTCGGTGGACCCATATCCCACACAGCGATCCTTGCACGTAGTCTGGGCCTGCCAGCCATTGTTGGACTGCATGACGTTATCGACACCATTCACAATAACGATCTGCTGATAGTAGATGCAGCTACCGGCACGGTACTGGTCGCACCCGACGAACCGCTACTGGCGCAGTTTCGCGAGTTGCAGCAACAGCATCTTCGGCATCAGCAACGCCTGACACTGCTCAAGAGCGAGAAAGCCGTGACCCAAGACGGCGAGGCGATCACCCTGCTGGCCAACATCGAACTTCCTGAAGATATCGAAGGTCTGCGCTCAGCCGGCGCGGCCGGCGTCGGACTGTACCGTACCGAGTTCCTGTTCATGAATCGTCCAAAGCCCCCCAGCGAAGACGAACAATACCAAGCGTACTGTCACGTACTGCGCAGGGTCGAAGGCCCGGTCACGATCCGCACACTGGATCTTGGCGCTGACAAGCAGGTCGATGGCGGTCGTCCTGATAGAGAGACGACTGCAACCTCGGCGCTGGGGCTGCGTGCAATTCGCCTGTGCTTGAGTGAGCCATCCCTATTCAAACCACAATTGCGCGCCATTTTGCGCGCAGCTGTTCATGGCGATGCGCAGATAATGATCCCAATGCTTTCCAGTTTGCGCGAACTCGAACAAAGCCTGGCATTGGTTGGCGAAGTCTGCGCCGAATTGGAGCGCGAAGCTGTGGCATTCAATCCGAAGGTACCGCTCGGTGGCATGATCGAGGTACCCGCAGCGGCAGTTTCGGCGGACTTGTTTGCACGCAAACTCGACTTTTTGTCTATCGGCACCAACGATCTGATCCAGTACACGCTGGCTATTGATCGTGTCGACGACAGCGTCAACTATCTTTACGATCCACTGCATCCTTCGGTATTGCGGTTGATCCGCACCGTAATTCGAGCCGGGCACGAAGCCGACATCCCAGTTTCGATGTGCGGCGAGATGGCCGGTGACCCAGCTTTCACCCGACTATTGCTTGGACTGGGCCTGCGTCATTTCAGTATGGAGCCTTCGCAACTACTGGAAATCCGCCAGCAGGTGCGCCAGAGCACGCTGGCCGGGCTACCAAGACAGGTTACGGATATCCTCAACTGCGTGGAAACCGGATCTCTGTACGACCTGGTCGACCAACTCAACCAAACCGACTCCGACTGACATGAGCAGTTGCGCCTCTAACGAGCCCTTTGCGCTCCAGGTTTTGGGGGACAGCATGGCGCCCGAATTTAAAGATGGCTGTGTGGTCATCGTGGAGCCAGGCGGGTCAGTGTGTGACGGCGCATTCGTCGTTGCCGAACATGGCAATGGGGTGATCCTGCGGCAACTGGTGATAGAGACAGAACACTGGTCACTGCAGGCACTGGCGCAAGGCTACCCGCGAATCCGAATTGATGGCCTGGGGGTCATTCGCGGTGTGGTAACGCAGCGTGCAGGCCGGCGCCGTAGCGAACGGAAATCCTATCTCTAAGTCGTACCTCTCAGTCACGCTTGTGGCGTGAACAAACGCCTTTTTCGACAGCCATGACTGCCGCCTCGACACGGGAATGCACGCTCAGTTTACGTAAAATGGCTTTGACATGCAGTTTTACGGTTCCGTCCGAGATGCCCAGGTGACGGGCGATAACCTTATTACTTTGCCCCTCAGACAGGTGACAGAGAATTTCGTACTCGCGCGGCGTGAGGCTGCTGAACGGAGCCATTTCGTCCTTACGTTCGCGTCGGTCACCATGGCGCACCAGATCCGCGAGTACACCGGTCAGGCCCGGTGCGACCACAATCTTGCCTGCAACGATATCCTGCAACGCTACAATCAGCTCATCGGGCTCCATGTCCTTCAGTAGATAACCCCGTGCACCATTGCGCAGCGATTCAGAAAGGTCGGTCTCATCGGCGCTGGTTGTCAGCATCACCACCGGAACATCCAAACCCTGATCGGCTAAACGGCGTAGCACCGACAATCCGCCCAGTTCCGGCATCCGCAGGTCTAGTAACACCACATCGGGATGCAGCTCCTGTGCCAGGCGAATGCCCTCCTCGCCGTCTGCCGCGGTGCCAATGATCTCGATACCACGGCGCTCCAACAATCCTTGCAGCCCGACCCGGAACAGAGCATGGTCATCCACTATCAGTACATTCATAAGATCCCTGCTTTCATCTCAAGCTCATTGGCAACAGTATCCTTCAGGGCCAGTTCCACGATCACGCGGGTACCCTCTCCAGGTTCACTCTCGACACCAAGAGCGGCCCCCAGCGCCTCTGCACGTTCGCGCATGATTGCCAGTCCAAAATGGTGATCTGTGTCGTGGTCCTCGGCCTCTGGTGTAAACCCGGTGCCATCATCTTCGATAATCACCCGAAAACGACCCGCGTTGTCCTGGCTCAGCAACACCCGAACCATGTTGGCCCGGCTGTGTTTGCGGGCATTGGTCAAAGCCTCCTGGACGATACGCAACACCTGGTTTTCTTCTTCGGCGCCAAGTTCCACGTCATGCGCCTGATTTTGTAAAACGGCCTCGGTCCCGGTTTCCTTGCGAAAACGTGACAACAACTTACGGATACCGGGCATCAGCCCATGCTTGGAGACGGGGGCCCGAAAATGCGCGATCAGTTCGCGCAACTCGACGTTGGCTTCATCCAGGCTACCCTGGATGCGTTCCATCTCCTGCCATACTGCCAGTTCATTGTCCTGGCGCAAAGTATCATCAAGCACACGAACCTGGAATCTTAGGCTGGCCAATGTCTGGGCCAGCGAATCATGCAACTCATTGGCAAGTTGCGCGCGCTCCTCCAGGCGATCCCGCTGCGCCTGTAACTCATGCTCGCGCTCATGCGCCAGAGATTCCAGCCACTCGGCGAGTCGGTTGATGTCCTCACCCAGGCCACTCATGGCTTTGACGTCGGATAACTGCAGCCGTGACGATAAGTCGCCCTGGCGAATCTCAGATGCCCAAAGCCGTACCCGCAGCAACGGCCATAGTAGCCACTGACGTATCCGCACCAGCAAAACTCCAAGACTCACCAGTAGAGCCACGGACGTTGCCGCAAGCCAGACACCCAACTGACCGGGCACGGCCGGGCGAATACTGAGTATCAATGCGAGCGCAACTGCTGTCAGGGCCAGAAACAGAACTAAGGCAGCCAACCATTGAAAGCGCTGTTGCAAAGCACGTCCTGTGGGCGGCTGAGAGCTGACAGATGGGATTGTACCTAAAGGCACCCCAGAATCGGCGCGTGGGTCGTTCGATGGGCCGGCTATATCCACGGCACCATTTCGCTACAAAGCCGCCGCCTGGCGCAGGTAACTCCTGCGCCTCCATCGCCGGGTTTGCAAGTTAAGGACGGGAATATGTACACGACATACAAGTATAGGAGCAGCTACGACCCGCCACAATGTCATTGACCACCTTCTAGTCTGGCTCAGGCGGCTCAAACAGCGGGTCGTTTGGGTTCAGGAAGATAAACTGCGGCTCAGTCTCATTTTCCGGCGTGTCAAAATCAAGCACAGCGCCACTAAGCAGTTCCGTGCTGGTTGGTGCAATCAGAATATCTACCTCGTGCTGAGCGAAGCGGGTATCATTTTCCGCTGGCTCATCAAAACCCATCGCATACTCGATCGACCCATCGGCCACACGCAAGCCAGCGATGCGCAGTGCCAGGTTCTGCATAGCACTGCTGTTTGCTGAAACAAGAATCTGTTTTGCAGCCTTTTCCGTTATACGCAATAACATATTTGTCCGGTGTCTCCAGTTAATATCGTGTTAATTTTGGTGGGCTACAGGCTTTTCAGGTGCGCAGCGCGCGAACAAACGCGGTAAAGGCATCAACCCATGGATTGGTCTGAACGTGGCGCTGATGGACGTACGTCGCCAGCAGATTGTGAATATGGATACCATCGCGAACGCCGTCCAGGCCATAGCCTCGCTCGACGGACAATACTGTACTCGTGCTCTCAGGGAGGCCTTCCAGGTGGGAGTAGTGAAACTCGTGCGCGTTGTAGACTGTGTCCGGTGCGCCCGCTACCATTGGCCAGGGATGCTCGGCTAAGGCCCGAAACTGCATGTAGCCCCGCCCTACCGGCCTTTGCCCCACCTGCGTGTCGGCTGGAATCACACCCACCATCGGCTTGCATACTCCCTGCCAACTGATAGATCGGGTCAGATACATCAGACCTCCGCATTCGGCGTACGCTGGGCCGCCGCCCTCTATAAAGGCGCGAATGGCATCGCGCAGGGGGGTATTGGCCGACAGCGCCTCGATAAAGCACTCGGGAAACCCGCCGCCGATGAATAGCCCGTCTACCGGTGGTAAGCGGGCATCATTGAGGGTGTCAAAGGGCACTAACTCGGCACCGGCCCGCTCAAAAGCGCTAAGGTCATCCGGGTAGTAAAAACCAAATGCCCGGTCACGGGCGATGCCGATACGTAGCGGGCGGCCACGAGTCACGCGGTTCGATGGAGAAACCTCTGCTGGGCCTGGAGATTTGGCCGAAGGCGCATCGGTCAATGTCAACAGCGCATCCAGGGCAACGTCGTTTTCAACCACGTCCGCTATCTGCTCGATACGCAATGCCGCCTCGCAATCCTCGTTCCCAGGCACGAGACCCAAATGACGTTCATCGATCACAAACTTTGGTGTGCGACCGATTGCACCCAATACCGGCAAGTCAGTGTAGTACTCGATCGCAGCGCGCAGCTTGTGTTCCTGGCGTGGTCCGGCCACCCGGTTGAGGATGACCCCACCAATCCGTACATCCGGGTCGAACTGGGTATAGCCCGTCAGCAGCGGCGCCACCCCGCGGGTGATGCCAGTGACATCCAGTATCAGTATCACCGGCAGGTCCAGCAAAGTGGCCAGTGCGGCGTTACTGTCAGAGCCCTTTACATCCAGCCCATCGTGCAAGCCCTTGTTGCCTTCGACCAGTACGATGTCAGCATCATGCTGGTGCGCCTGGAAACACGACTGGATCTCGTTTTCACCCATGGTGAAAAAATCAAGGTTCCAACAAGGCCGTGCGCTCGCCCGAGCCAGCCACAGTGGATCAATATAGTCAGGCCCTTTCTTGAAGGTCGATACGCTCAGCCCACGACGCCGGTACGCCGCACACAGACCAATACTCACCAGGGTCTTGCCTGAGGATTTGTGTGCGGCAGAAAGAAGTAGGCGGTTCAAGAGTCAAAGTCAGTCGATACCTGCCGGGCGGTGCAAAAGCGGGCAGCGGGGCCGGCTAGTCCTGGTTTTCACCAGTCATCTGGACCGGTACAAACGGCAATATGCGAATCCCAATCAGGGTCACCAGCACTGCTAACCCCATCCCACCCATACCAAGTGCGAGTTCGGCCAGCGATGGCGTGTAGTCGGCGATAACGCCATCGTAGAATGTACTGGTGACCGAGTAACCCGGGAAGAGTTCCAGGGGGAAAACCTGGCCACCAATAATCAATACGTACACCTGGGTCAGGGCGCCCACAACCACCAGCAAAGCGGCAGCAATGAGATAACCGCGCTGGCAAAAACGCGGCAGCAGCAGCAAGATAGCCGGCACCATAGTGCCTAGCAGAATCTGTACCCCCCAGAACAACAAAGTGTAGATTCCCCCGTCGACCAGGATGAACTGCTCCAGCTGGTGGTGGCCGGTCACGTACAGCTTGGTCAAATGATCTACCGCGACCAGATAAGCCACGCCGATCACAAAAAAGCCCAGCAATCGGCGCAGTTTTTGCGCCAGCGCTGGATCCATGGTCGCGCCGTTGATCCAAAAGATCAGCATGCCAATAAGCAGCGTCAACGCCGTGCCAAATGACAGTGACATCACGATAAAAAGCGGCGCCATGACCGCGCTGTCGAAAGCCTCGCGTGCGACCAGGAAACCAAAAATAGAACCTGTACCAGTGGTAAGCACGAGACGCCAGATAAACGCTGCTGTGCCCACCCGCGCGGTAAAGCGATTCATACGCGGTTCAAACATCATCCACAGGTAGATCCCAACGATGAACATGAAGCCGATATAAAGAAAGATATTCCAGGCAAAAATAGACTTAAAGTTGTAGTGGGTCATAGCCACAATCAACCGATCCGGCCGGCCCAGGTCGAGCACCAGCACCGCTAGTCCTCCCGACAGCAAGGCGATAGCCAACAGTGCAGACAGACGTGCCAGGGGCTTGTAGTCGTCGCGAGCAAAGACCGATGCGATAGAGGCAGTATTGAGCGCGCCGGAAGCCGCGACAATAAGGAAAATCGCAAAAACATGGGGGACGCCCCAGACAACCTGGTTGCTCATGCCGGTCACCCAGTGGCCAGCGCTTTCCATGTGCTCGGCACCAATCAACCCGGCCAGCGTGATTACCCCGGCAATCGCTGATATCAGCCAATAACCGCGGCTACTGCTGACGCTCTGAAAATAGGCGCTCTTCATCATGCTTACAGGCCGCGATAGCGCACCGCGGTATTGAGTTTCAGGTCTGCGCGAAGTTCACGGGTTGTGGTCTCCGCAAGCTGCGTGGCCAAGGGATCGTTGCGATCGTTAATGTCGCCAAAAACCAGAGCCTCGCGACCGGCGTCGGTACAGGCCTCAACACAGGCAGGCGACTCGTCGCGATCCACCCGATGAACGCAGAGCGTACAACTTTCCACTACGCCCTTGCCGCGTGGAGCGTGGGTTTTCTGTCCGGTGAGATCCTCGTGAATGAAAGAGCGCGCCTTGTACGGGCAAGCCATCATGCAGTAACGACAGCCGATGCAAGTATGTTTATCCACCAAGACAATGCCATCTGCTCGTCGGAACGATGCCCCGGTGGGGCAAACATCAACACAAGGGGGTTCTTCGCAATGTTGGCACATCAGCGGCAGTGACAGCTGGTGCCCGGTATTGTGGTCTACGAGATCTACCTTACGGATCCACTGGGCATCGGTCTGCGGCCGCTCACTGTCACCGAGGCCGTGTTCGGTATTGCAGGCAGACACACAGGCATCGCAACCACTGACACAGCGATCTACATCGACCAGCAAACCCCAGCGCTGAGCTGCACTGGCTGGCTCGTCTTGCGCGCGAGCCAGTGCCAAATCGACCAGGCGTACTCCGGGCGCCAGCGCCAACAAGGCAACACCAACGCTGGCCTGAGTGAAGAATGTCCGGCGTGGGCTGGCAGGGCTGGAATTTTTCATATCCATAACGATAGATTCAGGGCGACTGGCTGACGCGTTCAGACGGGCGCGCTGCGTGGCAGCTAAAGCAGTCAATCTTCACCGCCGCATAAACATGACAGCTCTGACAGAACTGACCTTTCGCGTTCACCGGCACGAATCGACCCTGTGCGTCTTTGTCTACGTGACAGTCAATGCATCCAGCCAGGCTGTGCCGCGGGGTGCGAATACCCTCGCGCACTGTTTTGTCGCGCTGGTGTTTGAGAAATTCGAAGTGATCCCGACGCATGATATCCACCGGCTCGACGCACTGTTCGCCACGTGCACTGGGAAATACCGGCTGGCTGACTTCTGCATAGACTTCAATCACGCTCGTACCCAGCGATAGAGCAATAGTCATCACGACTACCCGCATGGCACAACTTAACCACTTACACCCGCGTTCAATTAAGTCGCCCCAGATCATAGTGGTTAGCTTTATTAGCCCATACCCATGTCGATGTACCCGCTCGGACAGACATCGGCGCAGATATGGCAGCCCACGCATTTGTTGTAATCGGTATCTACATAGCGCCCCGTGGTGGACTGGTCTTTGTTGACCCGAAATACCGCATCCTGGGGGCAGAAGATCACGCAGTTGTTGCACTCAAAACATAAACCACAACTCATGCAGCGCTCAGCTTCGGCGCGGGCAGCCTCATCAACCAGGCCATGGTGACGCTCTTCGAAATGCCCCAACACCTCTTCAGCGCCGGGAACGGTCGCTTGACGAAGGTAGCGCGGAGTCTGCTCAAAATGCCCCAGGAAAAGCTTATCGGCTGAAATTATCTCGTGTGCCGAACGATCTTCGTAGTTATGCACTGCGAAATTCGCGTCTGCGGTACCCCAGGCCTGGGTGTGATCGTATTCTGTCGGAGCCAACGATTGCTCATTAAGCTTGGACAGCAAATTGAAATGGTGCACATCTACTTTAGGTCGCCGGGTCGCATCGCGCGCCTGTAAATAATGATCAATACTCTCAGACGCAATAGAGGCTTGTCCAATGGCCGTAGTCAGAAGATGCGGGCGAACGATGTCCCCAGCTACGAAATGTCCGGGCCGATCCGGCACCTGGAAATACCGATCAGCGTCGATGAAGCTCCTCTCGTTACCGATCTCCTCAATGCCGTTGAGATCCCCGGATTGGCCGATGGCAGAGACGATCAGATCCGCCTCCACCTCAAACTCTGTTCCCTTAAGGGGTGTCGGCACCCCCTTTTCGTTAACACTGCATTTGGCCAGACGCAAACCGGTGGCGCGACCTGAGCTATCTTTCATCAAAGCGACTGGCATCACACCATTAAGAATAGTCACGCCCTCGGTCAGCGCATCGTCGACTTCTTCGTCGGTCGCGGTCATCTTAGGACGCTCAAACAACGCTGTGAGCGTAACCTGCGCGCCCTCACGGACCGCAGCCATGGCCGCGTCATGTGCAGCGTAACCACCGATCACTTCTTCGGGGCGGTCTTTCGCATGAATCTGGTCGATCTTGCCCAGGCGTCGCGCCACTGAAACCACGTCGATGGATGTATCGCCGCCGCCAATACAAAGCACCTTTTCAGCCGTTACCTTCATGGTGCCTTTGTTAAACGCATCCAAAAATGCCACACCAGAAACGCAGTTAGGCGTATCAGCCCAGCCTTCAACCGGCAGATCACGACCGGCCTGGCAGCCAATCGCCCACAGGATCGCATCGTAATCAGCCTCGAGCTCGGCAATGGAGATATCCTTGCCAATACGCACCCCGGTGCGCACCTCGATATCTCCTATTTCGATAATGCGTTCAATTTCCCGATCAAGTCGTTCGCGTGGCGTGCGATAGTCGGGGATGCCGTACCGAAACATGCCCCCGAGCTGTTCTTGGAATTCAAAAATAGTGACGCTGTAACCCTTGCGGCGCAACTGGTAAGCCCCGGCGAGTCCCGCAGGGCCTCCGCCGACGATAGCGACGCGCTTGTCGCCCACCGGCGGAGGGCTCTCAAACCGGTAACCTTGAGAAAACGCGGTATCACCGATGAATTGCTCCACCGAGTTAATGCCGACAAAATCATCAACGTTGTTGCGGTTACAACCATCTTCGCAGGGTGCCGGACAGACTCGCCCCATCATGGCGGGAAAGGGATTGGCCTCAGTGGCCCGGCGAAACGCATATTCCTGCCATGTCATATCCTTAAGGGGCGGCTCTATGCCACGAACAATCTGCAGCCAGCCGCGGATATCCTCGCCCGAGGGGCAACTACCCTGGCACGGCGGCGTACGATGAACATAAGTGGGGCACTTGTGCGAGTGATCTGCATCAAAAATGTTTTTCTTGAAGTCATGCCACTCGTAATCTCCCTCTTCATACTTTCGAAAAGTCAGATTGGTGGTGTGTTCTTCGGAAACTGCCATCGCGAAATTCCTCTGATTGTTTATCGTGTCCACTCGTTGCGGAATGTTCAGTGTTGGCTGTCAAATACCAGTGCGTCACCAATCAACTGGTGGACGCTGATAATCATGTCCATTTCCATGCCGTAATAGGGTAATACCTTGCTGAACTGGCTCTTACAAATCGCGCAGATCGCGGCCATATGAGTGACGCCATGTTGCTCGATCACCTGCTGTAGCGCCTGAGCTCGAGGTAGTGCTCCTTTCACGCGCAGTTCAATGAGATCATCAGTCAACAACCCGCCACCGCCGCCACAACAGAAGGTATGCTCGTGAATCGTGTCCGGCGCCATGTCCACAAAATGACTGCAGGCAAAGCGGATCAACTCACGCGGAATGGTGAACTGGCCTCCGGGAACGCTCCCTAAGCGCGAGCCTCGCGAGACATTACACGAGTCATGAAAGGTAACCACTTTATCGTCATTCGCCTTCGCATCAAGTTTCAAAGCGCCACGCTGTAGCAGGTCGTAGGTGAATTCGCAGATATGTTGAGGCACCGGGTACGCAGGATCCAGAAAATCAAAAGGCCCGATCAAAGTATTCCAGAAACTGTAGGCCACCCGCCATGCGTGGCCACACTCGCCCACGACAATACGCTTTACGCCCAGATCAATGGCTGCTTGACGTATACGCTGCGCGACTTTTTGCATATTCTCGTAATTGCCGATAAAGATACCAAAATTGGCCGCTTCCGAAGCGTATGAGCTCAAGGTCCAGCTGATACCGGCCTGGTGAAACACCTTGGCATAACCAATCAGACCATCTACGTGTGGCTCGGCAAAAAAATCCGCCGACGGTGTCACTAACAACACCTCTGCGCCGTGCTGATCCAGTGGAAATTTGACTGGCACGCTGATGTCTTCTTCAACTTCCTCTTCCAGACCTTCCAGGGTATTCGCCAGGGCAGGCTCGGGAAGGCCGAGGTTGTTGCCAATGATATGAACTTTGCCAATGATTTCATTGGAGTATTTCTGGCCCATACCGATCGCTGCCAGAATCTCTCGCCCGGCCATGGTGATCTCGGCAGTATCAATGCCAAACGGGCAATACACTGAGCAACGCCGGCACTCAGAGCACTGGTGGTAGTAGCTATACCAATCGTTGATCAGGTCCTCACTCAGTTCCACCGCGCCCACCAGGCGAGGAAACCATTTCCCGGCCAACGTGAAATAGCGTCGATAGACTTTGCGTAACAGATCCTGGCGGGCCACCGGCATATTCTTGGGATCACCAGTCCCAAGATAGTAGTGGCACTTATCAGTACACGCGCCGCACTTGACACAGGCGTCGAGAAAAACCGGCAACGAGCGGTACTTGCCCAATAACTCGTCCATTTTCGCCAGGGCCACATCCTGCCAGTCATCGACCAATTTGCCTGGAAAACCCAGGCCCTGCTGGTGTTCCGGCTTAGCCACAAAGGGTCGGCTGTGGGCCATGGCATCGCGCTGGAGGGCGGGCGTTGTCAGCAGTTCACCCAGAGGCGGTGTCTCAAATTCGATCTTAAGCATAATCAGGCTGCGGCCCTAGGAGCGATCGGGTCCGGCGCCCGGGAGATCCCGCGCCCATGGTGCGATATGGCGGTGCTCACGCGGGGTATCACGCATGTTACGCGTCGGGCTGAAGAAAACGCCGGGCGCATGAAGTAATTTGCTGAAAGGAAATATCAGCATCAGCGCGATCACTAATGACAGATGAATCAGCAACGGACCATCGGCCGGCAGCGGCTGCCAATCGAGTGTCACCAGCCCGACAGTGAATGCTTTGAGTGACACGATATCGGTATGCTGAACGTATTTCATGACCAGTCCGGAGCCGGCAATAGCCAGTAACAGCAATAACATCAGGTGGTCAGAAAGCGCGCTGATGTAGCGGACGCGATCAACCAGCAGCCGCCGTGCCCACAGACCCGTGAGCCCGACAAACATAGCCATGCCCGCATAGATGCCGATCCACTGGATCATGGCCACCCACCACCATACCGGCTCGGTGAAATAACGCAGGTGCCGTGCCAATGCAACTACCATGCCAAAGTGAAACAACCAGCCGAACAGCCAGGTCCATTTGCTGCCCTTGAACAGACTCTCGAAAAAAACCACCTCACGCGCCATTCGTGCCGCGACACCCGTGCGGGTTAACGGCGCCGGCGTAGTTGGGATCACCAGCGGTGCTGGAGTCTGGGCATACCGAGCCACCCGGCTAGCCACGCCGATCACCAGAATGATAGCCGCCAGATAGAACAGAACGGCAAAGACGGAACCTAGCACCAAGGAAATGGGTCTCCCAGCAAATGGCTCGGCACAAATGACAACACCGCCGAACCGGCAATACCAGGGTGTGCACCCGGCCGGGCCACCTGGCCCTGGCTATATGGGCGTCACCCGGGAGTAATACGCCTCAGACGCAGCCAGTGGGCTTGGGCAGACCAGCGTACTTACAAGCCTGCTTGGCCGGGCCGTAAGGGAACAACTCATACAGGTACTTGCTGTTGCCCTTGTCTTTGCCTAGCTTCTTGCCGATAGCCTTGGTCAGTACGCGCACCGCGGGCGCGATCTGATACTCCTCGTAATACTCGCGCAGGAAATTGATCACTTCCCAGTGGTTGTCACTGAGGTCGCAATCATCTTCCGTGGCCATGTAATCGGCCACCTCGCGATTCCACTCACTCAGATCAGCGAGGTAACCTTCCTCGTCTGTTTCGTAGGTCTTGCCGCTCAGTTCAAATGCCATTTCGGCCTCCTGTTACTATTTGTCGAATAAAATCAGAGCCAGCTCTGGACCTTGTCGTTGGCGCAGGCCAACTCTACAAAGCCATCATAGCCGACTACCTTGATGCCGGAGATCAGCCGATCTTCTGGTAACCCCCGCGCCTTGAGATCCGGGCCGAGCGCATAGACGCTTACCGCGCTGGTCGCTTCAGCCAGCATGGTCGCGTGAATCGTTCCAGCCAAAGCACCGTAGACCCCATCCTCGATCAGCAGAATATCGCTGCCAGACTTCGCCAAGCCCAGGCAGATCTTAAGGCTTGCTGACTCAAAGGAAGATTTGTTAACTGTGTGTAACACGATCTTTGGCTGCAGGATTAGAAGTTAAAAACCACATCCTGCTCTTCAAGCAGGTCGGATAGTTGTGTACGGCTGACAATCTGGATTGAAGGTTTTTCGGCCCAGTCATCGTCTTCGTCCTCCCAGGTCAAGGGCATCAAATCCGCTTCTGTCAGTCCCCGCTCCTCAAGAGATTCGCGCTCAACATAAATCCTGGTGACCTCGTAATCGCCCAGCGCACGGTAAGTAGGCGAGAAGTTCTTCATACCTGATTCGATCGTGTCCTGGCCCTGCTTCAACTGGAATACGCCATCGCTGATGAAGGCCATGCAAACATCCTGCTCGAAAGCCGCGCCAATCAGCACTACCTCCAGGCCCTCCAAAGGGTAAACGGTGCCGTACGGAGGGCGGCGGTTGATGTACATGAATTTCTTTGTTTCGCTCATGACAATTCCCTAGTTCCTAGTCACCAAACACCAGTAAACGATCAGCCTGGATCCCAGCCTCAATCAACTGGCCAAGTCCAGAGATACGAAAACCCGGGGCGATGTTGTCACTGTCCTTGCCGTTACGCTTGGCCTCGTCCGGGTCGACGATACCGCGGCGCTGAGCTGCAGCCACACAGACCACCAGGTCCAGATCATGTGCCTTACTCAACTCGCTCCAACGATTAACGATGTGTCTATCGTCCTGTGGCGGTGTGCTCAACCGGGTGCCGTTATTGACTCCATCGTGATAGAAAAACACACGAAATATCTCGTGCCCGGCAGCGAGCGCCGCAACGATGAAGTTATAGGCTGTATCCGAGGCCTGATGCGTATAGGGCCCCTCATTCACCATGACTGCAAGCTTCATAACCAGTGCTTAGAAACGGATATGTGTGGATGCGTTGAGGCTCGTCCGTGAGCCACGCCAGTTATCGATATGGAACTTGGTGAACGGCAAACCGGTCGCCTCAAAAAAGCGTGGCCAGCCAATGCGATCGATCCAGTCGTTGACACGCTCCCAGTCCCGCGCATCTTCCTTGTAGGCCTTGAGGATGCGCTTAACAATAGCAGTGGCTTCAGGCCAGCGCGGCGGGTTATTCGGTACGCCGGCGGCGACTAACTTCTGGAAACTTGGCTTAGCGCGTGCATTGGAATGATTGCCGCCCACCCAGATCGCCAGCTTGCTGTGCTCAGGGTCATTGATCTGCATCGGCGGACACGGTGGATAACAGGCCCCACAGCAGATGCATTTTTTCTCATCGACTTCCAGGGTGGGCTTGCCATTGACTTGCGCCGGACGAATTGCGGCCACCGGGCAACGGGCCACTACTGAGGGTCGTTCGCAAACGTTAGCCACCAGATCGTGATTAATTTTAGGCGGCTTGGTATGCTGCACGTTAATGGCGATATCACCCTGGCCGCCACAGTTAATCTGACAGCAGGCAGTGGTGATATGAACCCGGTTGGGCATGTTACAGTTTTTAAACTCGTCAATGAGCTCATCCATCATGGCTTTGACCACGCCCGATGCATCCGTGCCGGGTATGTCGCAGTGCAGCCAGCCCTGAGTGTGTGAGATCATCGCGACTGAGTTGGCCGTGCCGCCGACCACAAAACCGGCTTCTTCCAACGCGCTAATCAGCGGCTCGACCTTGATCTCATCGGCCACCATGTACTCGATGTTGCTGCGGATGGTGAACCGTACATGACCATCGGCATACTGGTCGCCAATGTCGCATAATTTTCTCAGGGTAAAGACATCCAGAATACGCTGGGTTCCGGCTTTGACCGTCCACAGCGCGTCACCGCTTTGGGCAACGTGGCGAAGCACGCCGGGGCGTGGGTGGTCATGCCAGCGCCACTGCCCAAAATTCTTGATCATCAGCGGGTGCATATACGGGAACCCATCAGGACAGCCCGATTCAATCGGCTGGCGCATTTCCTTAGCCATTTTTCTCTCCGGTAGACATGCGGGGTTATTTTGCGACCAGACTGGTCGGTTCAACCAGTTGCTGACTGGCGCTCTTCGGCCTGGCGCTCAAACCACTTAACCGCCTCTTCGTCCCAGCCATCCATGCGCACATAAGAAGATTGGCGCGGGCTGGAAATCATGTGCGGGTCAACTTCAATACCGATCCCTTCAAGGAAGTTGACCAGGCCGATGCGCTCGATCATCTCACCGCAGCGCTCGTGCTCGAGACCGTTTTCTGCCCAGAAATCGATAGTGCTCTCGGCAATTTCGGTAATTTTCTCGTAGTCCTCTTCGGTTTCCAGCTTCATGAACGGCACGATTACCGTGCCCATCAGGTCGCCGATCTTCAGTGTACGTTTGCCACCCATCAGGATCGTTACGCCCTTGTCATCTCCAGGCGACAGTGCCTTGGGAACGACATTGAGACAGTGCATACAGCGCACGCAATTACGATTGTCGATCTCAACTGAGTCATCATCCTTAAGACTCATGCAGCGGGTCGGACACCGGGTGATGATGTTGTCAATGGTGTGTTGGCGACCTTTTTTCGCAACATAGGCTTTCCAAGCTTCCTGGTCCACCTTCATGTCATCGCGCCAGGTTCCAATTACCGCCATATCGGCGCGCTCGATCGAATTCATGCAGTCGTTGGGGCAACCCGATACCTTAAATTTGAATTTGTATGGTAGGGCTGGACGATGTATGTCATCGGTGAAGTTGTTAACCAGAGTCCGGTGAATCTTCTGCTCGTTGGCACACGACTGCTCACAGCGCGCACCACCGACACAGGACATGGAGGTACGCACACAGGGGCCGGCGCCGCCCAAGTCAAAGCCATACTCATTGATCTCGTCAAAGAAGGGCTGCGTGTTATCAGTGGTCGCGCCGATAAACATGATGTCGCCGGACTGGCCATGGAATGTCACCAGGCCCGAGCCCCATTTCTCCCAGCTGTCGGCTAACTGGCGAAGCATATCGGTGCTGTAGTGGTTTCCGGCCGGCGGCTGGACCCGTACGGTGTGAAACTCCCTGGACTCGGGGAACTGCTGGCCGACTTCCGAGAACCGCGGAATAATTCCGCCGCCGTAACCGTAAACGCTAACCGTGCCTCCTTTCCAATAGCCCTTACGGGTTTCGTAGGAGTGTTCGAGCTGGCCGAGTAAATCATTAGCCATCCCGTTAATACGTTCAGTAGGATGCTCGTCACGCAGGCGCTTAATACCAGAGACAAAACTCGGCCATGGGCCGCTCTCCAGTTCGTCCAGCATCGGGGTTTCATGTTGCTTGTTATCAGCCATAACAGGGTACTCCTTTGCGTTTGCCGCCACCATGCGGTGAAAACACCGTTGCGATGTACGATGCGTTGTCTTAGGCAAGGTTGCTCGGGCCCAGAGCGTTTGCGACACAAAGGGCTGCATCCTGCGGGCACTGGTGCTGACCCATTGTATGCACTGCCAAAGATGACACCATTCCCCGGGAGGGTATGCCTCACAAAAAACCGCCTTATCCCTATAGGGATAGGATTTATCTTGCAGTGCACAAAATTCCCTTTCGACAATGGCTGCGTATTTCCTTAAAAACATCATGCATTCATACATTTAACTCACAAAGACCTGCCGGAAAGAACGAGTAAGAGCGCGCTCTGGCGCCAGGCCATTGGATCGGGCCTGATGGAATCAACCTTTTGGGAGAGTTTGCCCAACAACGCCACGGGCTAGAATTTGTTTCCGTTCCTACTGCGCCCACGGCGTTTCGAGCACTCGTGAACCTTTCTGAACCACAAGTCACTCTGGCATCCAAGACCCGATCCGGCACATCGGCGCACTTCAGCGGCGGCGATTTTTCACGCTGCTGGGACGAACGCCTTTCACGTTATCGTAGAGCGATTGAAGATCTCAGCGTCGAGATCGCCGACCCGCTGCAACTCAGTGCTAGCGAACGCCATGCCCTGGCAACGCGGATATGCGATACCAACATGGCTGTCTATCGATGCCGCCACCCCGAGACTGTTAGCCGTGTGGCGGTTCGAGCACTGGCATCGCAACTGGGCCTGGGAGCACCGGACCGTAACCTGTGCGCCGCCGATGACGGTCTGAGCGAACTCGAAGTCAATCATAATCCCACGCATCAGCGCTACATTCCCTACAGCAACCGAGCGCTCAACTGGCATACCGATGGTTATTACCACACGCCGCAACGCACCATTCGCGCCTTGGCACTACATTGTGTACGCCCGGCCATGAGCGGCGGCACACTTCAGGCCATTGACCACGAAATCGTATTTGGTCTGCTACACCGTTGTGATCCTCGATACACCGCGGCACTCAGCCAGTCAGGCACGATGACCATACCTGAAAATAAAGCAGCGGGATCTGGCGTGCGCGCCAGCGTCAGTGGGCCGGTTTTTTTTCATGACGGTGATGTGCTGCGAATGCGCTATAGCGCGCGCAAGCGCAACATTATCTGGAAAAGCGATCCCATTGTCCGTGAGGCCGTGGCGGCGTTGGAGGAAATTCTGAATTCATGTGCTGACCTGGTTGTAACCCGCCGACTGTTACCTGGTGAAGGTCTGATATGTAGCAACGTGCCACATCGACGTAGTGGATTTACCGACCCATCACAGCCCGGGTGTGCTCGCCTGATCTACCGCGGACGCTACACCCAGGCACTGGCCCGCATCACTTCACGGTAAAGACCCGATGCTCTGGATCAGTGAACTCATGCTGCAGAACCAGCCCGCCTCTTTCGCGCATCTGATTGCACTGGTAGGTGAAAAAGCACGTGGTGGTGAGCGCTTCCTGCGCATGGATGTCAAACCGCCCTACCCCGACACGCCGGGTAACTGGGAAGACCAGGTCGAGAGCACATTTACTGCTGCACTCGATGCCAGTACCGGGGAGAGGTCATCATGAAGCACTTAGGGATGGATTTTGACCTCGGCGCGGAGTCAGGTGAAGACGCTGGCGCATCCGTGGAGGCATTGCAGGCACAGCTTAGCGCTGTGCGCGAGCGCCTAAAAGAAAGCGGGGTTGCAATCGACTCGCCACAATGGTGTGAACTGGCACTGCAGGAGGGCCGACTGCTTGTCAACCTGGGCGAAGGCGCGCAAGCCTGGCGCAGCGCGCAACGCTGTTTCGAACAGTTTTGCACTGTCGGGGTCTGGGCGCAAGCCGCTGAAGCCGCCCGACTGATGTTCCAGTCCGGTGAACCCGACGCGCTGGTCGCACTGGGACACGCTGTCTGGCTCGCAGTCACCTTTCCTGTCGACCCGGAGTTGTCGCTTGCCCTGCTTCAGGATATCGTCGATGAGACACCCGACGATTCAGACGGCGCAGCCGTGGCAGCAGCCACTGCCGCCTACGTCGTTGATCTTCGGACGCAGGGTAGCAAGCGCGAATCCCTATCCTTTATTGCCAACCAACTGCTGGGCACCGTTGCACGGCGACACAGTGGCGTAGAAAAACAGGAAGATTTCGAGCAATGGATTCAGCGTCTGGAACTTGATGATCCGGCACAGTTCCTGCCACGCCTACGCAATGTGGTGGACGTACTGGTGCAGGATGACTGGTGGATAGATCGCGATCTCATCCAAGCTTCGCTGCCCATACAATGACAACGATCATGGCAACCTCCAACTATTGGCGCGAGGCCCCACCCCAAGTCACCGCGCCCGATATCGATCCTGTCGTTGACCTGGTGTTTGACATCCGGGGTCGGCAGATTCCGGCCGATCACGCCTGGCCTCTGTCCGAGGCTATCACCCAGGTTCTGCCCTGGTTAGCACAGCAAAAACAGGCCGGCATTCACTTGATTCACGGGGCCCAGTCGAGCAATGGCTGGCAACAGCCTGCAGACGACGGCACTATTGAACTGTCTGCCAGAACGCGCTTCGTACTGCGTATTCCCGCTGCGAGCGTGGATGCCGCCAGAGCTCTGACCGGGCAAACACTCGACATCTCAGGCTATTCCATCGACCTGTTACAGGCCCGCGTGCGAGCGCTGCTGCCGCTCACAACGGTTCTCGCCCGCCATGTCCGTGCGGACGATTCCAGCGATACTGAAAGCGCCTTTCTCGAGGACGCAGTAAACTGGCTTTCCGATCTATCCATTACCCCACGCAAAATGCTGTGCGGTCGCGCCCATCGCTTGAACGCTCCTCAAGGCGCAATCCTTACCCGAAGTCTGCTGTTGGCCGAACTGACGCCCGGGGAATCTGCGACTTTGCAACAACAGGGCCTGGGTCAGGGGCGCCTGATGGGTTTCGGTCTATTCATGCCATACAAGAGTATTGATGCGGTATACAAGCCGCGGCCAAACATTAGCGACTAGACAAAAACTGAGTTGAACAAAATACCAAACGGAGTGCGACATGCCAATTGAAGTCGATGGAAAAATCATTGCCACAACCGCGAGTGCCTTTCTCGAGGACCCTGAGGAGTGGAGTAAAACGGTCGCCGAGGCTATGGCAACGGCGGAGGGACTGGAGTTGACTGCGCAACACTGGGATGTCATCGACTATCTGCGTAAGGAATATTTCGAGAATAATGGCCATCAGCCAAATAACCGTGCCCTGCTTAAAGAGATGGGCGGGCTGTGGGGACACAAAGTCAATAACAAGGAACTGTTTAACCTTTTCCCCGGCAATCCGAGTAAGCAGGCTGGCCGCTTGTCAGGTCTCCCGGAAAGTATGCGCAAAGGCGGTTACTGACAGGCCCCGGCCTGATTGAATGACCCAGACCCCAGAGAATTCATTACCGACATATCGAGGACACAACCGATGAGCGAAAAACAAGAACTGATCCGCAAAATGATACAAATGCAGCGTGAGTTCATAGCCCAGGAACAGCAGGGCGGAATCGAGCAGAAGGATTATTTTGTCCCAGACAGCAATCAGAAACTGTCGGGCTATCGTGAGTCTTATGCAGAGGCAGCCACACGCGTCATCGATCTGGCACACGAGGAAAAAGGCTCTCGCCGCTGACAACGGCCCGGACTATTGGTGAAGGTGGGAAAATCCTAAAGCGCGAGGCCCTCAACCAAGTTGACGATAGGCTCGCCCGCATCTTTGCCCTGGCGACGATAGGCGCTGAGGATCGCGTTGGCGCCGGCACGCCAGTGGCCCTGGCCCTGGCGAACCGCCTGCTTAAGTAACGCGCGGTTGTCATTAGCCAGCCAGTCCTGATAGGCATTGTACAAAGCCGGAAATAACTGCTTGCGCGCCGGCGTCATACTGGCAAAGTAAAAATGCAGCGGGGCCTGTTCCTCCTGCGCTAACAAGGCCGGCAATACCGTAACGCAATCAGCCAGGTGATCGCGCACAGCGCGTGCCAATACCTCTGCAACACTTGGGCCCAGCGCCTGTAGCATGCGCTCCCAGTCATCGCCAAGCCATCGCCCGCACACCAGCTCGCCCAGTTCGTGCAGGATGACCGTTTCGGTAAATTCATCGGTCATGCGTTCTAACGCGGTTTCAGCGTCACCAGCGAAGCCATAACAGTCCAATACTCGTGACATGGCATTGCGCGGTTTTTTCCAGCGCCATTCATCAATCATTTCCCACAACACCCGACGCAAAGACTGCCGACGTATCCAGATCACATCGCCACGAGTCATCGCCGGAGGCGCCATTAGCTCACGCACCAGTTCAGCCCCGGTTTGAAACAAGCGATAGCCTTCTCCATTTTCCACGCGGGCTAGTTCACCAATAAAGAACACGGGTTTGCCAAATCTGCCAAACCCTGCGCTGTAACAATAGCCACGCGGAACCAGCCAATCATTGACGGTGTCTGCATCAAAAGGATCGACTCGGTGTCCGGATATTGGCAGCTCTTGATAATCTGCCTGTTGCAGGTCCGCCCACAGCTGTTCTCGTGCGTCGACCCACTCGCCCACCTCGGCCGCACCCAGCACGACCTCTAACCCAAGCTGCTCGTGCCAGCGGAAATACTCGCGCATATGCATGAGATATATGCACAGCGTATAACTGCCCGCATGCTGCGCATCAGAAACATCACAGTTGTGCTGTACAGCGCGCAATAATGACTGTGGCAGGGCCGGCATAAACGCCACCTTAAGATAGAATCCCTATCCAGGGCAATGACTATGAAAACCCGGATTCGTGACCAGTGGCAAGACCCCACACGCCAGGCTTCCACTGAGGACAATGCCCTGGCGCTGGCCTATGTCTGTTGGCAATTGGCGCTTACGTCGGCACGCAATCTGCATGCTGAAGATTTTGTATACCAGGACGATACCCAGCGCGTAGCCGTCATTTGTGAGTATCTGGTGTTCTTAGCGCACACGGCTGATCGACTGGCCTTCGAGTTACTCGACGAAGCGCAGCGCGCACCATTTATATCTTCCTTGGCAGCCGGCTGTGCCAGACATCTTCAGCGCAATACGGAGGAAATCCTGGGCGCCGGAGATTACGCCGGCCAGTTTATCGATGCCCTGAATCGACGTAACAGCGAGTATGGTCAGTGCGCCTTTACCAACGGCGCCGCTGGCTACAGCCTCCTAAGAGCGTTTGGCGAGCGCATCCAGATTATTATGGGGCGCGATCAGACCAATCGCTGGGTGATTGATCAGGTGATGGACATCGACGGGCCCGAAGCAGTAGCGCAGCTCAGGCGATCACTACAAAAACTCTACGCTACCCAAAAGCCTGCGCCCAAAGGCAACCAGCGCTAAGTTGCCGGCGTCCTCAGTTTGCTGCCCAACCCGCAGCCTTGGACTGAATGTCCTGATGAGTGCCGCCCTCGCCCGTACACATCGATGAGGCGACGATATGCCTACAAGGCCTGAACTGCGCGGCTGAGCACCGGTAATGGACGCACTGGCGCCCCTATCTGAGGTTGCTCCCTGACAGGATGCGGCCGCTTAGCTTCGGCTACTCACCCAGGCAGGCTTACCACTCGGCGTTTGCGCCGGCCTCCATGATCTCGGTCATGGCATCACGAACACGAATGGCGTCCTGTTTCAGATCTTCGGGCAAACTGGAGCCCTGTCGCCAAGCCATGGCCAACCAACTGACATCCCAATCCAGGGTCATCAGCCAAATACTACCGTCAGGCTGCTCGACCACTGAGATACGGCACGGAATAAAGATAGCAAACTCGGGGCTGAAGTCCAGCATCCGCCGCCCAACCATCGCGTCACAAAACTGCAGAATTTCGACCCGCAGCGCCGGCTCACCCGTAATGGCGCCGACATCCTTCCAGAACTGGTTGTGTCCGACTTTCTTAAAGTTAACTTCATTGGCCTTGATTTCCATGGCCTCAACGACATCGTCAAACTCGACACCCTCAGCGACTTTTTTCTTAGCGGTCATGAAATTGAACAACTGACGCATCGACATGCCGCTGATTGTTGACAGCTGGTCATACAACTGTTTTTTCAGTTTGCGCGGCACCGGGTCCATTACCGGGTTAACCGTTTTGGCTAATTCCTTGCGCCGGTAGGCCTGCGCTTCTTCCGACATGTCACTCAGCAGTCGAGCACCGGCCTCGACCTGTGGCTTAAGCTCCTCGGCAACCTCAGGTGACAACTCCTGAGCGGCGGCAAAGCGGGCTCCCAGCAGCAGCATGACTGCACTGGCAGCCGCAATAGCGAATCGCGTGTTTCTCATGTTAGACATCCTCTAATGGTGATATGCAGTTAACCGCATCGACTGACGCTAAAGTGAGCTTGTGCCAAACCTCAGATATTGCCTGTAGTCCTGACCCGAAGCCAGGCCCGAAAAACGGGCAGGCTGTCACCAGCACTGCCCGTTTGGATTTCTTGCGAACCGGATAACCGGCATTCGCTCAACCTTGACTCAACCGCTGACGAGGTCGGCCCAACCCTGGTAAGTCTTAGCTTGAATAAAACTGACGTAGGCAAGGGGGTTGATACTCTGCGTATAGACGGCAGGGTTTAAGTACTGCCCATAGGCCATGGGATTAACCAGGTCCAGGTACGACATGGGATTAATAAACTCGACATAAGTCACCGGGTTGAGCCACTGCGATAGATTTTCGCCCTTGAAAAATGGTGTGTAAAATTCTGCGCTCATGAACTGAGCGTAAAAAGCCGGGTTCATAAACTGCACGTAAGTTTTGGGGTCAAGGAATACCTTGTAACCTTCGGGCGTTGCCAGGTTCAGCTGCATTGGAGCAGGCATGGTCGAGCCATTGAACCAGTTAACCGGATTGGCATAACGCACAGTTGTGCCCACGACCTGATCCGTCACCGAAGGTGTCGCAACTGATTCGCTGGCCACGGCCGGTAGGCTGCTTAATCCAGCAACAATGGCGAGTATGGTAATTGTCTTTTTCATGATGTTTTCTTAAGTAGTAATAATGGTTAGAAACTGTTTAGCCGGGATTACAACGCAGCCCGGTAAGTGAATGGCAGCATCATACTAGTATTTCAAATAATTGCAATATTCTTATATACTTATTTTTAATTAGAATAATAAGCAATTCTGATGGTATATTATTTTACTATCAGATAGGTTCTTCTCGAGCAGCCAGGCGGCGCTTGCCATGCCATTGCTGATAATTCAAACCGGTCTCGTAACCCCGCTCAGCGACATACTGCAGCACCCGCGACAATCGGTAGGCCCGCACCACTGAATCGATACGGAATATCTCTTGACCCGCGCCATCGAAAAACACGGCTGTCGGCGCGTAATGAATCCCGAGCTGCCCGGCCCACTCGCGCGCCACCAGGCGGCGGCCCTGTGGGGTCAGCACCGGGGTATCGGACCACATACCGAGTTGCACCACATCCATCAAGCTGCAGTAGTGCAAGATCCGTTGGTCAGCCGCCAGTGCAGTATGCAGCAGGTCGCAGGCGTGACAGCTCGGCTGCTCAAAAAACACTGCAAGAGGTCGGTTGGCGCTGAAGTGTGAGCGATCCAGCAGGTATGGAGGTTCCATAAAAAAATCCTGTTGGTTGAGATCATCACGCTCAAACTTAGGGGGCGGGTCGGCGCGCTCAAGGTAGTCGCGAAAACTCTCACGCAGGTAATGATGGCCAGCAACATATTCCAGCGCTGCGCGAAAACGGTACGGCGGATAATAACCGCGAAGACGGAAAATCTCGTTTCCGCCAGGGCCAAAAAACACCAGCGCTGGCGTAAAGTTGGTCCCAAGCATTACCGAGAAATCCCGTTCGGTCAGGGTCTCGCCCTGAATGTCGGTGACCGGCAGGTCGCCCCAGATGTCAATCGGGACCACGTCGAAATGTGCTTGGGTGTAACGGGCAATCTCGGGGTCGCCGAAGTTGGTTTCAAGCAACGCCTCACAATAGGCGCAGTTCTCCTGCCCGAAATACACCACCAGGGCGCGTTTGTCCGACTGCAGTGCTTCGAACAAATCCTCACGTAGATCGAGAAAACTTGCCTTGAACCACTCAGGAAGATCAATATGCCGCTGGCGCGGCTGGTCATCTATCAGCGGTGTTTCGGTCTGACCCATGATGTGCTGGCTTCAGAAAAGGCGGCTGCCTGTCGCCAACTAACCCTTGGCGGTCTTGCGCAGGCAAGGAATCTTTACAGCGCAAGATATCCGGGATTATTGGAGATACCTTTGACCCGAGGCACGTTCGCAACCACATCGCGGATGACTTTGCGGTCACGCAGATACTCGCCCACCACATCCCAGATATCTGGCAGTTCATCAGGCTGGGGGTTCACGCTCGCCCAGCCCGCCACCTTGTATATATGTGATGGATCCAGCGGTTTGCCATTCAGCTCCAGTGCGGACAGGCGCTCGCCGATCGGCGCCGTCGGGTCGATGGCATAGCGTAACCCACCAACCCGTACCATATCGCCGCCCATCTGGTAGTAGGGATCGGCATTAAAGAGGTTGTCAGCAATATCCTCAAGCACCAGTTTAATGGTCTCACCGCTCATCTCAACGAGGGTAGACTTGGCGTAGGTGATTCCCGTCTGGTCCATCAACCGCTCGACCGTGATTGGGTCACCCGGCAGTACGCTGGTTCCCCAACGAAAGCCCGGGGAGAAGGCAATATCGGCACCACGCACCTCGATCAATGCATCAACAATGACCTGATCGAATGTGCCACTAAAATTGCCGCGTCGGTACAGTGTGGTCTCGGTTGTGGCCAACACGGTATCCAACTGCTGTTTAAATGGCTCACGTGCGCCTTCGATAAGCATCGCCATCTCGGGGTCCGCTGGCAACAGGTTGGCAAATATCGGCAACAACCGAAAGCGGTAATCCGCCACTCGCCCATCGCGCACATCAAGATCCATCACCGAAAGAAACTTGCTATTCGAACCTGAATTAACAACCAGGGTCCGGCCACCGGCATTGCTGATCACACTGGGCTTAGGTATTCCGTCATGAGTGTGACCACCAAGAATGACATCGATCCCGGTCACCCGGGTCGCCATTTTCAGATCCACATCCATGCCGTTATGCGAAAGCACCACAACCACTTGCGCCCCTTTAGCTCTGACCTCGTCGACCATCGCCTGGCACTGTTCATCGCGAATGCCAAAGCTCCAATCCTCGATCATGTAGCGCGGATTGGCGAGCGTGGTGTAAGGGAAAGCTTGGCCGATAATAGCGACCGGGATGCCGTTCATCTCACGCATGCTGTAGGGCTTGAACACCCGTCCGGAATCCTCGTCAAAGGCCGGCTTACCGTCAAAGGACGCATCCTCGGTCAGCATAATATTCTGTGCCAGAAACTCGATCGGGGGCAGTTCGCGCTCAATAATCTCGCGAACCCGGTCCATGCCGTAGGTGAACTCCCAGTGCCCAGTCATGATGTCAACGCCCAGCAACTTGCAGGCATCAACCATATCCTGTCCCTTGGTCCACAGCGAAGTCGCAGATCCTTGCCAGGTATCACCGCCATCGAGTAGTAGGCTGTTTGGCCGTGACGCGCGTAACCGTTTGACCAGCGTCGCCAGATGGGCGAACCCGCCCACCTTGCCATACTTTTGGGCAGCAACCTCAAAATCCAGACAGGTGTAGGCATACGCATTGGCCGATCCTGCCGGGATAGAAAAATACTCTAAAAAGCGCTCGCCCACCACGTGCGGCGGTTGGCCAAAAGCTTTACCGATACCAATATTGAAATTGGGTTCACGAAAATGTACAGGCATCAACTGTGCATGACAGTCGGTAAAATGCAGCAGCGACAGATTGCCAAAGGTAGGCACGTCGTAGTCCGTAGCCTGGGCAGAAGCGCTACGGCCATTGACAGCCATACCAGCAGCGCTGGCTGCGGCAAGTAAACGCATAAACTCACGTCGGGTCAAACTCATAGCGCTACTCCTTCAGTTGCTTCTTTGCTGCACCCTATGGAAGGGGGCTCCAAGGGTCGCACCAGGAAATCGGGGCTTATGTCGTCTAAGCATTATAGTGTTCCACTAACTCGCAAACGGTGATACACAGGCGTTGTTTCTGGGGTCCGGGTAAAAAAAACCTGGCCGCAAGGGCCAGGTTTTTTTCAGTTGTTGTTCTGGCGCGCGTCGTGCTGTGTCGTGTCAGCATTCCAAACTCGGGCCAGATAAGGCGTCTTGCGTTATTGGCGCTGGCTCGGCACCTTGAGCGGTACGCCGGTGTTCATGATGGCCTCGTAATACTCCAGCGCCTTGTACTCGGTGCCCTGAGCTTTGAACGGAGACGCCCGGACCTGCTTGTTACAACCGCCGTAACGCCGGTGCATCGTTCCCCAAGGTTTTCCAGCTACAGCCCACTTGGTTCGGTAGACCGGAAAGCCCACGCCATGGCCCAGACCCGCGCTCAACACGTCGCCACGGATGCTGTTGCCAGCGTTCTGGACGTGGCAGTTTGCGCAGGAGAAGTTCAACTGACCGCGCTTGGCCCAGTAGAACTGGCGGCCCTTTTCATACCAGGCCTGTGCGCCAGCTGCCGAGAAATCTACCGCCATCGGCTCGTCGTTGAATTGCGACTTGTAGTGGGCAATGAGTCGCGCCATTTTGCCGCGCTGGACATTCTTTATCGGCTTTTCACCATTAGCCTTCAAACACGCGTTCAGATCGGCTACCAGGGTGCGCAGATCATCGCTCGCCTCATCGTATACCGGGTAGGTATTTGCCGGCGCCAGATTACAGTCATCAAAGCCTTTGCCATTGGCAAAAGCCTTAGACCATTCCTCCTCAGCCTTTTCCATCTCGGGCTCATACGGAGGGAAATCCATCATCAATTCCCAGTTAGCCCGCCGATGCGCGTACTGTGGCAACGCGTTAACCCCATCGACATAATCTTCCAGCGCTACGCCCGGAAAACGCTTCAGGAAAAAGCCCTGAAACTCAGCGATGTCGTTGTTAATTTCAGCCTCGGAAATCGCCTGGGCAGTCGAGGCAGTCAGTACTGCCATGCCCATGCCGACTGCCAGTGATACCAATTTTTTCATCAGTCCCCTCCTCAGTATTGAGCTGCCGGCACCGCGGCCGACAACACTGGGTACGCTTTATGTTTACTTAACTGCCTTTTCGGCACCCCCGCCCTCGCCCTTGTTGTCGGTCCAATTGACACTGATCGTGTCACCAGACTTGGCATCGGCAACGGTCGTGCCAATGAGCGGATTCTTGGACACGCCGCCGCCCAGATTGGCCTGAGCGACTACTGTACCGTTTAGGGCAAAATCCATGGTCTGGATATAGTGCGCGGGTATCTTCTCACCTGTTTTCTTGTCCTTGCGCAGACCCGTTTCCATGGGGTGCTTGGCAAGCACCATCACATCGCGACCGCCGGTCTTGTTCTTCTTGATCTTCATCTTAGTAGATGCCATCTTAGTGATCTCCTGCTGAATTCTGTCGGGTTAACCGCCGCAACCGCCAACGGTGACTTTGATCTCCTGAGAGGTCTTGTACACCTTGCCACCCGCTTTAACGTAGCAGTTGACTGGGGAGGTCTGACCCATCTTGATGCGGGCACTGAACATACCGCCGGCACTGCCAGCAGCCATTTGTAACGAGGTGACGAACGGGGAAGGGTTTTTCGCAACTACGACTGCGATCGCCTCGACGTCCGCAAGGGAGGTCGACACCTTGATCGGCACCACGGCACCGTTTTCGGCCTGCAGCGGCGCCTTAAGGGTGACGTCGCCACTGTCTTGGGCATCCGCTGAACCAAAGAAGGCGTTCAGCGCATCCGCTTCACTCTTAGCCGTGAATGCGGCCTTAGGCCAGGTGGCCGCGAGAACTCGCGCCGGGGCGAGCAGCCCAGCACCCGCTGCCACGGCGATCGCGCCCGCGGCCATAGAGCCTTTAAGAAAAATTCTGCGTTTCATAAGTGTTGCCTATCCTCTTTTTTTCAAGATGTGTCTGATTTAATCGCCGGAGCATTCATCTAGCTACGGGTTGCTGTGGTCTAAATAGAGAGCAGCCAGTCCACGATGTTGTCGATATCCTCTTCGCTAACCAACTTATGTCGGCCGAACGGCGGCATCGAAGTAGTGGGGTTTACCACGGTAGCGTCCCATACCTGGGCACGAAGCGCGGCGCGGTCGGGAAACCGAGCTGCCATTGCAACCAGCGGTGGTGCGATATTGCCGCCCGGTGGGAAACCTTCGGGCCAGGGGCTAATAGTCGCCTGGTGACAGGCAAGGCAGTTGCCGCCCTTTCGATTGATTGCCGCGCACCAGCCCTTGACGATGGTATCTGCGTCCTTGGCAACCGTCTTGCACTCCTCATCTGTGGGCCAGTCACCACCAGCTTGTGCAGCTGGGCCATATCCAGCTGTTGCCGCAAGTACGATCGCTGCGCCAAAAGCGACCAGTGCAGTCTTCAGTTTGAGCATGGCTATCCTCCGGTTGCTTGTGCCGCACCTGCCAGAGCACGGAACACTATATATTTCTTGAGTCCTGACGGCCCTGGAAAAAGCATCAGGATGTGAGCGTCGCATTTAACTCAAGTTCGGTGGGATTATCAAGGATTGATGATATTCTAAATTATCGAATATTCTTATGTATGGCCTAGTAGGCCTTTTCAATCAGGCTCTTGCTAATGAAATATTGCTCACTTTGGGCCTAGTAGTGGCCGAAATCCAGTTTTGTGCGCGCCTTATCCTTTTATCGAAATGTCTTGTTGACCCCCTAGTTAAATCTTCTAACAGCGTTAATTGATTCAATGAGTTTTAATGTTTCGCCGCCGCTTAGCGCGTTCCATCGCGCATCATCTGCGTTTTAATTTCCTTTATTCGTGCGCTGATGCTGGCCTCAAGATAGGCGCTACCTGTGCCGTAGCTGGCGGCAGTTTCTAACTGTGCGAGTGCCTGATCGTATTCATCACGCCAGTAGTGATACTCAGCCAGGGCCTGAAACGATCGTTCCGGGTGACCGGTTTCCCCTTCAACGCGGGCCAACAGCCGATAAAGTTCAGCCTGTCTTGGCGCCTCCCTTAAAGCGTCACGCAATACCGAGTGCGCATCGACAAATTTACCAGCTTTCATCAGGGTATCGGCCAGGTAGTACGCCATGGCAGGTGATCGCCGATCTGACTCGGCCAATAACTGCAGTACAGACACGGCCTCATCTGCAGAGCCGCTCGCAAGCAGGGCCTGGGCAAGAGCGGCCTGATAAGGCGGGTAATCCGAGTAATCCGCCACTAGATGCCTGGCATTTTCAATCGCACTTTGGTGATCCCCCAGCCGTACCTGGGACAGCACCAGGCCATAACGTGCAGCCCTTGCTACTAGAGCATCCGTCGAGTGCACTTCGTGGGCGAAGGCGGCCGCCGATTTTTCAGCCTCTTCAGCGAAAACCGCACGAATTCTCGTGCGCGCATGGTAATAATCAAGCGAGGGCGCAACAGAGAATCGCGGGTATTGCCGAAGGCGCCCCTCTACTAACGCCAGGCGGTTCTGGGTCAGCGGATGCGTTCTGAGGTACTCCGGTGCACCAACGGCCTGGAGCCGGTTCTCCTGATCCAGTCGCCCCAAAAAATCCATCATAGCCGCAGCGGGATAACCTGCCTTGGTAAGGATCATCAGCCCCAGTGCGTCAGCTTCACGCTCAAATTCACGGTTGTAACGCAACTGATCAGAAAGTGCCGCGCCGCTGGTTGCCGCCATCGCAGCTGCACCGACCTGGCCGCCCAGCAAGATCGCCGCGATAATACCCGCTGTCGTTGGCAACTGGCGCTGGCGCGCCCGATCCATCATCCGTGGCAGATGGCGCTGCGCCACATGGGCCAACTCATGAGCCATCACGGAAGCCAGTTCAGCCTCGTTTTGCGTTGCCAGAACCAGCCCGGTAAAAACAGCGAGCCGCCCACCAGGGCCAGCGAAAGCATTGATAAGTTTGTTATCAATCAGGAAAAACCGCAGGCTGTCGGCATCGCCTTCAAGATCAGTGGTCAATCGCTGACCCAGGCCCTGTATGTATTCCAGTAGCAACGGGTCATCTATGAAACGCATCTGCTGGCGCGCTGAAGCGATAAACTGACGGCCCATCGATTGTTCTTCAGGGGTAGTGACGATACCCACGCGGGTATCCCCGAGAGATGATGCTAAGTTCACCTCACCGACCGTGCCGGTACTCGCCAGGGACAAAACAACGAACAGCCCGAAGGACAGACGGCACCACCCAGTTTTAAACCCCGTCCTGTTCACCACGTTAGTTTAACAAAGCCCCTGTCAGGCGGGATTTGGTTTCAACGCGGCCGAGCTTTAGAATCACCGGGCGTGTGGCTGGATCAGATCGGCCCTCAGTTACAAATCCACGCCCGATGGCCTGGGTGCATGATGTGGAGAGTCCTATGCTGCAAACATTCAGCGATGAACAATTGAAAGAGCGTGAGCAACAACTGCAGGCGCAGTTCGCAACTGCCTGCGATGCCGGCCTGTCACACGATATGACACGTGGCAAACCTGCCCCCGAACAACTTGACCTAGCCGGGGAACTCCTCTCGCTACCCGGCTTGGGTAACTTCCGTGATCCACACAATACTGACTGTCGCAACTACGGAGGTATCGACGGACTGCCCGGCCTAAAAGCCCTGTTTGCTGCCATTCTTGAGTGCCAGGCTCAAGATGTCATTGTCGGCGGTAGTAGCAGTTTGACCCTGATGTATGACAGCGTTGCCCGAGGCGTTCTTTTCGGCGTGCCCGGCGGCGACAAACCCTGGGGTCAACAGGGTACTGTGCGCTTTTTGTGCCCGGCGCCTGGCTATGATCGCCATTTCGAGATCACCAGCCACCTGGGATTCGAATTGCTCAATGTCGATATGACCGACGAAGGGCCTGATATGGACCGGGTTGAAGCGCTTGGGGCCGACCCGTCAGTAAAAGGAATCTGGTGTGTACCCCGTTACAGTAATCCCACGGGGATTACCTACAGTAAGGCTGTGGCAAGGCGGCTTGCTCGGATGACAGCTGCACCGGACTTTCGCATCTTCTGGGACAACGCCTACGCCGAACACCACCTGAGCGAAAAACGTACGCCGGTACCGGATATCCTGAGCGAATGTCGTGACGCGGGTAATCCGGACCGAGTACTGATGTTCGCTTCGACCTCAAAGATGACGCTGGCCGGCTCTGGTATCGCAGCGATGGCCGCCAGTGCCGCCAACCTTGACGATACCCGCCGCCATCTGGCCGTTCAGACTATTGGCCCGGACAAAATTAACCAGTTACGCCACTTGGCGTTTCTTGGCGATATCGATGGACTTCGCGCTCATATGGCCCGTCACGCCGAGATTCTCAAGCCCAAATTTGCACTGGTCCAGGAAATTCTTGAGCGCGATCTTGGCAAAAAGGGCATCGCAACCTGGTCTAACCCAGCCGGGGGCTACTTTGTCAGTGTCGATGGGCCCGATGGATGCGCCCGAACAGTAGTTGAAATGGCAGCGCAGGCTGGGGTGAAACTCACCCCTGCGGGGGCGCCCTTTGCCTACCGTCTCGACCCAAGGAACGCAAATATACGCCTAGCGCCCACTTTCGCTCCGCTCGAGGATATTCACCAGGCCATGGGGATTTTTACCCTTTGCCTGGAGCTTGCAGCGATCCGGCAACGACTGGGTCAGGCCTGAGATTTCGGGCAAAACCAAAAAGAATTTGTACTTTGCATTGGAATATGTTTTAAAATTTGGTTATCTACTAATATATTGTGTATCACCCCGTTCCCTAAACTGCTGTTCTTGATCGGGGCCGCGGACTGCAAAGCGACCCTTCTGGTTATGGGAACATCGTTCAGTCAGTTACCCCAGCTCCACCGGGTATGCGACCGGCCAACAAAGATCAGCGCTGAACGGATGTCACTGAATCTACTGCAACCGTGAGGAAACAAAGCTATGCCCGACTCCAACCAGGAACTCGACGCCCGTGGATTGAACTGCCCGCTGCCGATATTGCGCGCCAAGAAGACGCTGAACGGTATGGCGGCCGGTGAAGTACTCAAAATCATGTCAACCGATCCCGGATCGGTAAAGGATTTTCAGGCCTTTGCCACACAAACCGGCAACCAACTTCTGGACTCATCGGAGGTTAACGGCGAGTTCCACTTTTTCTTGAAAAAAAGCGACTAAATCAAACGGCCTGCCTGACCGTGGGGGTGCCTGCTGGCAACAGACCTTGCTGGCGCCTTACAACTTCTCGGAGGTTTTCTTATGAGTGAAAAAAGTCTGACTATTATTGCAACCAAGGGCACCCTTGACTGGGCCTATCCCCCTTTTATTCTGTCCTCTACTGCAGCAGCGCTGGGATACAACGTGACCATGTTCTTTACCTTCTATGGACTGCAGTTACTGAAAAAGGATCTCAGCCTTTCAGTCAGCCCGCTGGGTAACCCGGGTATGCCTATGCCCATGGCAATGGACAAGTGGTTCCCTGTACTGGGTACGGCAATCCCGGGAATGCAGGCCATGATGACCGGCATGATGAAAAACACCATCAAAACCAAAGGTGTAGCTACCGTGGCCGAACTACGTAACCTTTGCCTGGAAGCGGATGTCAAAATGATCGGCTGCCAGATGACGATTGATCTTTTTGATATTAAGCACGAGGATCTGATCGACGAGATCGATCTGGGCGGGGCGGCAACCTATTTCGAGCATGCTGGCGAATCCAATATCAATCTATTTGTCTGATTTGTGCGAAGCCATCTTTGCGATACAAAAAAGGCGCCCTTGGGCGCCTTTTTTATTTCCCCGCCTTGAAGGTTCCTCCCCCAAGGGTTATTCAAGATACCAGGCCGCGTTCCGATAAAAGCCTGAAATTCGGCTGAGTCAATGCCATCGAGGCCCGATGAGCGCGGCCCTTTACGTCGCCAAAGCGTCACGGACCCGCTCAAGGCGGGACTTCACCTCGTTTGCCAGCGGCGCAATATCGCTTCGGCCGGTGACCCCCAACATCACTGTCGGTTCGATAAAGCCTACCGTGGTGGACCCGTCAGTTTCTTCCCTGACAATCACATTACACGGCAGCAGCAGACCAATATCCGGATCGGCTTCCAGCGCCTGGTTTGCCAGTTGCGGATTACAGGCTCCCAGGATCCGGTAGGCGGTACGATCGATATCCAATTTCTTTTTCAAGGTCGCCTGAACATCGATCTCGGTCAATACCCCGAAACCCTCGTCAGCCAGCGCGCTGGTCACGGCATTGACCGCTTCTTCAACTGAACCATTAAACGATGTGCTGAACCCATACATATGATGTCTCCTTAAATTAATGAAAAAGCATGATTACGAACGACCACAACTGTGGCAGTAGCGCCCCTGAACATCGTTCGCGAACGACGGTTTGCGCCAAGCAGGATCAGAAACTTTCCTGAGCGGCGCTAACCTGCGGTAGATAGTGTGGCCAAGCTCGTGTCGTGTGTGTCCATCCGAGCCCCAGCCTTAGCCCATTCGACATCACCAACGCACAAGCCCTGGCGGTCGCGACAAAGCGGATGCCGGGCACATCATCAGCGGATCGGTTCGACATCGCGGCCTTAACCACGATTGCCATGAAAGTCAGTGCCATGCTGGTGACACAAACGCTAGTCTTGAATCAGCTTAACCGGGTTACCCAAAATTCGGCTGGTGCCGTCTGTCACACAAGCTATTGGCAGATATCTGCCAATAGCTTGGCCGCACAGCGCGGTGCCATCGTGCAACAAACACTATTGCGCGGGCTTACTCATACCAGCCACCTCAAGCATTTTTTCGCGGACCAGATTCCAAAGGTCGCGTTGCTTTTGGTCCAGTACCTCGACCTGGTCATGGTAGACCTGGATGCTGGACTCGATTGACTGGCGTTGCAGATCGAAAATCCGGCCATAGACCTCACCGACGGCTGCTGGATCAGGTATGACCACAGCCAGTACCTTGCTGACCTCAGCAAAGGCATCTGCGATGTCGCTCATGCGCTGGGTGGATTCGCCACGGGCGCGGGCCGCAATAGTGCCAATCTGGGTCAGTTGCTCCTCGGTCAGTTGCAGCGCGTGGAAAACCTGTGCCATTAACTGGTTGGGCATCGCCTGCATGCCATATCCCGGGGGCATGGCTTGCTGGGGCATCATCATTGGCACCATGCCGGGTTGTGTTGGCGGGGTCATGCCCCATTGCGCCATTGCCGGCGCTGAGGCGATAAGGGATACAACAAGTAAAGCTCGAGTCAGTTTCAGCCGGGGGCTCATATTTTTCTCTCATGGTGTTGCCATGGTGGCCTAACGCTACCACGGCAGTAGTAACTGCGATAAACGCCCGAGTAACACACAGGGGGCGGGGCCCGGGGATGTTTCTCATGCCGACCCCGGGTTCAACAGGGGCGGTTATGAGGGTCGATCAATTCGACTCGGCCGACCCGCCCATACCCTGCAGCATCTTGGTCAGGTCTTCGATCGAAAGACCGCCGCTCATCGGCGCGCTCGCAGGAAAACTGTACGCTGAGGGATTCAGCCACTGGCTGTAGGTTGCCGGATTAACCAGTCCTGCGTAATTGCTGGGATTGAGTCCTTGGAGATAGGTCATCGGGTTGATGAACTGACCATAGGACATCGGGTTGATCATCGGCATGTAGTTCGACGGGTTGAGGTACGACGAGTACGAAAGCGGATTGATCCAGGAAACCCAGTTACGCGGATTAGCGAATTGGGTGTAGAACTGGGGCGATATGAACTGCTGGTACGCCGCCGGGTTCATTAACTGCGCATAGGTCGTTGGGTTCATAAACGCGGTGTAGCCACCTGGTTGAGCCATGTTCAGCATGCCACTGGGCTGTGGCGTATTAAAAAAGGCACCGAGGCTTTGCGGCATCAGCATGCTGCTTAGCCCGCTGAGCGCACTGGTGGCAGTATTAGTAGATTCCTGGGCAGATGCCTGGATCGGGCCCAGGGCCAACGATGCCGCAACGGCAGCGGCGGCGAGTAAACGCTTGCTTGACATGATTATTATCCTCATTTCACAACGACATAAAAGGGTCGGGGGTAGACGCACTAACGCGCTCGCCACTTCGACTACGTTTCAGACTTTTACCGACCACCAGGGCTTGCCATGATCGAAAGCAAGAAAATTCTTGATCGTAGGTCCGATTACAATCGGTTTATGAGAATATAATAAAACTCCTATTTGAATGTCAAGGATTTTTCGGTCCTTCGCAGGAAATGTCAGGCTTGAAAAAATTGCGTCGCTGATGATCAAATGAGATAGAAAAACATTTCATTTCAGTACTTTATGCTCTAATACTGGAAACTGACGGCGCTTTTTACGTGCCCGATCGCGGTCGACCTCGGCCAGGATCACACCCGGGCCACCCACATGCTCGGCGAGAATATCTCCCCATGGGTCAATGATGAGACTGTGACCGAAAGTCTTGCGTTTACCCGAGTGCGTGCCGACCTGAGCCGGGGCAATCACCCAGGCCAGGTTTTCCACGGCCCGGGCTTGCAGCAGGGTGTGCCAGTGCGCGCGGCCTGTAGGTACGGTAAAAGCAGAAGGCACGGTGAAAATTTCTGCTCCTGCTTCTCCCAGGTATCGGTACAGTTCGGGAAAGCGCAGGTCATAACAGATCGTGATGCCCAGCGTGAGGCCTTCAGTGGTCACGGCAAGCGGGCTGTTGCCCGGTGCAATATAGCTCGACTCCTGATAGGACTCCTCGGCTGAGACGCTAACATCGAATAGATGCATCTTGTCGTACCGGCCGATTCTTTCACCTGAACGATCGAATACCAGGCAGGTATTGGTTACTCGCCCATCGATGGCGGGTAAGGGTGTCGAGCCACCGACAATCACCACGCCCTGGTCCCGTGCGGCCCGGCAGAGCATGGCTTCGACCTCATCAGCCCGCTCGGCCGCATCGCGGCGCTGGCTACCCGTGGCAGACATCAATGAAAAATTCTCGGGCAACACCACGATGTCCGCGCCTGCCGCCCCGGCCTGCTCAATAAAGGCTCGTGCACAATCGAGGTTCTCTTGCAGCACCGCGGTCGAATTCATCTGTACGGCCGCAAAAATCAGTTTCTGATTTAAATTACTCACCGGGGGATACACTTAGTGGGTTGTTGACGGATTCGCCTTCTCCAGCATGAGTTGCAGGCCCTCGAGGGGGCCTGCGGCTGGCTCAACTGTGATATCGGACAGCGGAACACCAAAAGACACCAGCCAGTTTCGAAGATCCCGAGCCCAGTACTTGCCCGCATCCCCACCAGCATAGCGGATAGTAATCCGACAGGCTCGTGTGCTTTCAAAGTGCGACAAGACCTGCCGTACAGGGTTGAGCGCCAACAGCGCTGGGGTTGTCGGCTGCGCGGGCCACTGCTCCCGGTCCAGCTGGGCGTCAACCTGAACCTGGCTCACACCGCTTTCTGCCAGCACGCCAAAACCACAGGCAAACAGCGCCAGGCCGAACCACAAGCCGCGCCAGTGCCTGCCTTTAGTGGGTGCGGACATCGCTTACATCAGCACCACGTCGTAACTTTCCTGGTTGTGCACCGGCTCGACCTGCAGATGGATCGGCTTACCGATGAATGCCTGCAGGTCGCCAAGCCCGGTCGACTCCTCGTCCAGCAGCATGTCGATCACCGCCTGCGATGCCATGACCCGGTAACCTTTGGCCTCGAATGCGCGCGCTTCACGCAGAATCTCTCGAAAGATCTCGTAACACAGGGTCTGCGCTGTTTTCTGCGTGCCGCGGCCCTGACAGGTTGGACAAGTCTCGCTCATCATACGTTCGAGGCTTTCGCGGGTCCGCTTGCGGGTGACCTCGACCAGCCCCAGTGCTGACATATCCGCGATATGACAGCGTGTCCGGTCCCGCGCGAGGGCGCGCTCGAATGCGCTCATGACCTGGCAACGGTGTTCCTCATCGACCATGTCGATGAAGTCAACGATGATGATTCCACCAATATGGCGCAAACGCAGTTGCCGGGCGATCGCCTGGGCCGCCTCCATATTGGTCTTGAACAGTGTCTCTTCCAGATTACGCTTGCCAACAAAACCCCCCGTGTTGACGTCTACTGTGGTCATCGCCTCAGTCTGGTCAAAGACCAGTGAGCCTCCCGACTTCAGTAACACCGTGCGCTCCAGCGAGCGCTGGATTTCGTCTTCTACCGAGTAAAGATCAAAGATCGGCCGCTCACCGGGGTAATACTCGATTCGATCGACCATCTCGGGCATCAGATCAATGGCGAACTGGCGCACCATGGCAAAAGTCTCCCGTGAATCCACCCGAATCTTTTCTACATCGTCACGTGCGAGATCTCGGATGACCCGTAATGACAACGGCAAATCAGCATGGATTAGATCGCCAGCGCGGGCAGTCGCCATTTTCTTCTCGATCTGTTCGCGGCTGCGACGCAGAAATTCTACGTCTACCAAAAAATCAATACCCTGCTGCGATTCGGCTGCGGTGCGCACGATGAAACCCCCGCTCATTGGCGATTTTTCCAAGGCGGCATCGAGGGCCTGGGCTAAACGGTCTCGTTCATGGGCATCCTGGATACGCTGGGAAATCCCCCGGTGCGACGAATCGGGCAAAAGAACCAGATGACGCGATGGAATCGACAGTTGCGTGGTCAACCGTGCGCCCTTGCTGCCGATCGGATCTTTCACAACCTGAACCACAATCTCCTGCCCTTCATGAACCAACTCGCTGATGTCCGGCTGGGGCCCAACGTGGGACTCTTTGTTGTCGCCATTGGCAGGCCCGTTACCGCGGTGCGATACCATGTCTGCCGCGTGCAAAAAGGCGGTGCGCTCGAGGCTGGCATCAATGAAAGCCGCCTGCATCCCGGGCAATACCCGCACGACCTTTCCCTTGTAGATATTGCCGACAATACCGCGGCTGCGGCTGCGCTCTATATGCACTTCCTGCAGGCCGCCGTTCTCGATCACCGCTACCCGGGTTTCCTGGGGCGTCACATTGACCAGCAACTCTTCACTCATTGCACATTCCCATTCTGCCGCCAGCGCGGCCAGATACCCACAGCAGCCAGCAGGCCGGCAGTTTCGCAAAGCGGCAAGCCCATCACCGCTGAATAACTGCCCGACAAGGACTGCACAAACACACCGGCAAAACCCTGAATCGCATATCCCCCTGCTTTGTCCAAGGGTTCGCCGGTTGCACAGTAGGCTTGTATATCCTGATCAGAAAGCTGGCGGAATGTTACCGTACTCGTCACAACCCGTGAATGCAGTTCTAGGCCCGCCGCCACCGTGATCGCGGTCAGCACTTCGTGGGAGCGCCCGGAAAGGCCTGACAGCATCTCCTTTGCATGAGCGGCATCGCTCGGCTTGCCCAACACCTGGGCATCGGCCACCACAACCGTGTCGGCACCGAGACAGGCCAGGGGTCGGCTGGGCGCATCTGCCATAGCCGTGGTTGCGGCCTGTGCCTTACTGATGCTGAGTCGCTCGACCAGTGCCTGGGGTGATTCTCCAAACTGCGCCGACTCATCGACCTCGGGCGCAAACACCAAAAAATCAAATCCGGCCTGGCGCAACAATTCCCCCCGTCGACTCGACTGCGAGGCCAAACACAAGCGCGTGCTCACGATACCCGCCCCGATCGGTGATACGGCAGTCCCGCAAGAATCGCATGGGCCCGGTAGAGTTGTTCGGCGATTACAACCCGCACCAGCGGATGGCCCAAAGTCAGCGCTGACAGCGACCAACATTCATCAGCCGCAGCGAGCACCTCGCTGGACAAACCCTCGGCGCCTCCCACCAGCAGGGCCGCATCGCGACCATCGCTCAGCCACTGCCCAAGATGCTTGGCCAGCGATTCAGAATCGTAGGTGCGCCCCGCCGGATCGAGCGCGATGCAACGCCAACCGGACGGTACCGCCCGCAACAGGCGTTCGCCCTCCTCACGCACCAATCGCACAATATCTGCATTGCGCGTGCGCCGGGACGCATCGATCTCGACCAGCTCCAGGCTAAAACCAGAACGCAGGCGACCGGCGTAATCAACAAATCCCTGACTGACCCAGGCCGGCATACGCCGACCGATCGCAATCAACTTCAGTTGCACAGTTTCAACCGTCTGCCTGGCTTTCTCTTGCGCTTTTCAGCCGCGATCCCAGGCGGTCATTCCACAAACCTTCGATATCGTAAAAACTCCGCGTCGCGGGCAGCATCAGGTGCACTATCAGGTCATCGAAGTCCAGCAAGACCCACTCACCATTGTTTTCGCCTTCGACACCGATCGGCTTGAAACCTTGCTTCGCCGCCGCGGCACGCAGTCGCGACGCCAAGGCCAGCACGTGCCGGCTCGAGGTACCACTGGCCACAATCATCCAGTCAGCTATCTCGGTCAGGCCTCGGATATCCAGTTCCTGAATGCTCTCGGCCTTGGCGTCATCTAGTTCCTGGGTAATCCATTGGCGTATATCTGCCAAGGGCAGTTCGGGTGATTTACTCATAAAGTTCATGTTCCTCTATGTATTGAGCGATGGCAACCGGCACTTGCCGGTCGATGGTCTTGCCGCCGGCAAGGGCACCCCGGATCATGGCGGCTGATATATCTACGGCCGGCACTTCAATCGCTGTCATCCATCCGGCTTCATACAGTGTCACATCGTCAGCACTGGCAAGATCCCCTGCAACCCACCACGGCGGCAACGGATCCGGTAACGACCAACCGGGGCGGAACATCACCAGGATGCTTGCCAGTTGCAGAACCTCTTCCCACCGGTGCCAATCGGGCAATGCCAAAGCCGCGTCCAGCCCCAATGCCAGACACAGACACCGGTCCGGGTGCTGCGTTTTGAGCTCTGCCAGACTGAGAACCGTATAGGACGGCCCCGGGCGGCGCAGTTCACGCGTATCGATAACAAAACGAGGTTCTGGGGCGATCGCTATTTTCAGCATCGCCAGGCGTTGTTCTGCGCTCGCCGCAGGCGCTGGCCGGTGCGGCGGCTGGCCCGCTGGCAGCCACAGAACCTCGGCCCCGCCGAGCCGGTCGCTGACCGCGGTGATGGTGTGCAGGTGTCCCAGGTGCACTGGATCAAAGGTGCCGCCGTAAACGATCAGCGGAGCGTTGGGCGATTCAGACAAAGAGGCGATGCCGGAGTGGCTCAGGGGCGGATGCTGCCGTCACCATAGACGATATATTTCTGAATGGTCAGTCCTTCAAGCCCAACCGGTCCGCGCACATGCAGCTTGTCGGTGCTGATGCCGATTTCCGCACCCAGGCCATATTCAAAACCATCGGCAAATTGTGTTGACGCATTGACCATGACTGAACTGGAATCAACCTCGCACACAAAACGCCGACTCTTGGGCAAGTTATCGGTCACGATGGCATCTGTGTGCCCGGAACCGTAGCGCGCGATATGGTCCATCGCCTCGTCCAGGGTATCGACAATGCGCACTGCCAGCACCGGGGCAAGAAATTCGCTCTGCCAGTCAACCTCGCTCGCGGGGATACACTCGGGTGCCAAAGCGCGGGTACGTTCACAGCCCCGCAGTTCCACTCCGGCTTCTCGGTACCGGGGCAGGAGCTTTTCAAGCGCGGCGCTGGCGATTCCAGCACCAAGCAGCAAAGTCTCCATAGCGCCACAGATGCCGTAGCGGCGACACTTGGCATTGAAGGCAATATCCACTGCTTTCAAAAGATCGGCGTCATCATCAATAAAGACATGGCAGTTGCCATCCAGGTGCTTGATCACTGGCACCTGCGATTCGGCACTGACCTTTTCGATCAGGCTCTTACCACCACGAGGCACAATGACATCAATGTATTGCGCACTGGTCAGCATGGCACTGACCACAGCGCGGTCAGCCGTTCGCAACACCTGAATCGCGCTTGCCGGCAAGTGGGCATCGGCAAGCCCCTGAGATAGGCACTCGCCAATCGCACAGTTCGAGTTCAACGCTTCTGACCCGCCACGTAAGATCGCTGCATTACCTGATTTCAAACACAATCCAGCAGCATCAGCAGTCACATTGGGACGCGACTCATAGATGATCCCGATCACCCCCAGAGGTACCCGCATACGCCCTACGGTAATGCCTGAAGGCTGTGCGCTCATCTCACTGACCTCACCCACCGGATCCGGCAGACGGGCAATCTGAGCCAATCCTCGTGCCATGGCATCAATACGCGCCGGGGTCAATTCAAGCCGGTCGAGCAAAGCGGCCGACAGCCCGGTTGAGCGAGCCGCCTTGAGGTCCGCAGCATTGGCCTCGCCAATGCGCTCGCGTGCGCTAAGAATCTGCTGCGCCATAGCTTCCAATGCCGCATTTTTTTGCCCGGTGCTGGCCCTTGCCACCAGTCGGGCCGCCGAACGAGCCGCCTGGCCCGACTTGTGCATCCAGTCGCTGATCTCGCCCGATACCATGGATATTTTATTCATCCTTTCAATGATTTATAGCGTAATTCGCATCAAGCGTATTTATACCACAAAGCAACAGCACGACCCGCTCCAGTTCGGCCCAGACACCCCCAGGTGCCTGACGTTGGCCTTTGAGTACCTGATCGGCAATCGCCAGACCATGCAGCACGTGGGCCCACTGGGCGGTGTCCAGTCGAGTCAAAGCCGCCGAAATACAGGGCATCCGGCTACGCCATACCCGGTGCTGCTGGTACAGCGACTGACGTTTGGCCCCTGCTGCCAATTCGATGGCCATCTTGTATAGGGCGCGGGTCTCGCGCACCAGTGCCCAACTCACCAACACCGCTTCAGAGCCCTCCCGACGCAAACCGTACAACATACGCAAGGCGTGCGGCGCATTACCCGCAAGCGCCGCATCGGCCAATGCAAAAACCGAAAAGCGTGCTTGGTCACTGACCAGGGTATCGAGTAGTGTTTCGTCGAGTTCCCGATCCGATCCAAGCAACAAAGGCAGTTTGCTGATCTCCTGCGCTGCGAACAACAGGTTTCCCTCTGAATAATAAGCAAGGCGCTCTATCGCCCCCCGGGTCGCTTTAATGCCCTGCGCGCGCAGGCGCTGGTCGATCCAGCCCGGCAGTTGTGCCAGGGCCACCGCCCGTGCCTCGACCGCGATCCCATGCGATTCGAGCGCCTTGAACCACTTGCTGGACTGCGTGCTCTTGTCAACACGACCCAGAATCAATACCAGATGCGTACTGGGGTCGTTGTCGGCAAGAAAGTCGTTGAGCGTGCGTACCCCCGCGTCACCAGGCTTACCGCTAGGCAGGCGAATTTCCAGTAAACGGGCACTGGCAAACAATGACAGCGATCGACTGGCGCTGCTGATCTGCTGCCAGTCCAGATCCACTCCGGCGGTGTAACGCAGTATCTCCTCCACCCCGTGCTGGCGTGCCGCAGCACGAATAGCATCGGCACTTTCTTCAATCAGTAGTGGCTCAGTACCAAATAACAGGTAGACATTGTCCAGTCCCTTGCCAAGACGACCAGTGAGGGCGGGTGGCGCTATACGCAAAAAGATCTCCGGTCTGAGTTACGCCGCCGAGAGTGCTCAGACTGGGACAACCAGACCTACCGCAGGCGACTGGATGTTCAAGGCAACACTGCTCAACCGGCGGATAATCCGGCCTACGATCTCGTCACGCATAGAGGCCTTTAGTGCTTTTTCTTCCTCTTTCTTTTGCAATAACTGAGTGCTCTGGTAGATGAGATCACGACTGAATGACAGTTGACTGTTACTGACCAGCACCTGGCCGCTGGGCTCGACAACGCGGTAGATCACGTTGTACTGCAAGGTATAGCCAGTGGCGATGCCTTTGCTATCGACAG